>ERZ1673782.16-NODE-16-length-83641-cov-21.148075_pt1 | contig 83641 bp, 87 predicted proteins | sample MGYA00580134_ERZ1673782 | MGnify/ENA primary metagenome ERZ1673782 (study PRJEB41219, sample SAMN04549594) | soil metagenome | isolation source: soil | place: USA: Texas, Big Bend National Park | collected 2009-03-17 ...
CAAAAAAAGCTTGTCGATCAAGCCACTTTTTTGTGACTTTGTCGACAAGCTGAAAAGACCGGAATAGATTTCCGGTCTTTTTTTATGTTTATTTTCGGAGTGCGGCCAGTTCCTCTGCGATTGCCTGCATTTCGCTCGGACTGAAAGATTTCTTTTTCATCACCATTTGGTGCAGGTATTCAAGGTCTTCAAGCTTTTCATTGCTGAAGTCTTCAGCTTTAATGACGCCGATGTTCAGCATGTTTAATTTCTGTGAGATCTCTTCGATCATTTTGTTCAGCTCGGCTGTTTTTTGATCTGACAAGAAGGCACATCCTTTCTCACTGATTTCGTAGTCTTTATTGTAACAGAATTAAGCGAGAAGAAAAGGACGGCTGTCAAAAAGCATTTGGCTTAAACAGATACGCTGTTTTGCTTTTCTTCTTTTTCGGCTTTGATTTTGGCGAGGATCTGTTTGGATTCATAGACGACAATGCCTGTCAAACCGAGCAGGCCGATCAGGTTCGGAATTGCCATCAGGCCGTTCAGCATATCGGCAAGCGCCCAGACGAAGTCATTTTTAAAGACCGCTCCGAAAAAGACGGCGATCACAAAGATGATACGATAGACGATCGCATATTTTTCATTCAGCAGGTAGGTGAAGCATTTTTCTCCGTAGTACGACCAGCCCAAAATCGTCGAGTAGGCGAACAGCAGCAGTCCGATCGCGACGATTGTCGATCCCGCAGGACCAAGAAAGTGTGCGAATGTCATCGATGTCAGGGCATCGGTTTTTTCTGTCAGATACATATTTCCCATGACAATTGATATCCCCGTAATCGAACAGACAATCAATGTGTCGATGAAAACCTGGGTCATAGAGACAAGCGCCTGGCGGGCCGGCATATCGGTTTTTGCCGCGGCTGCGGCGATCGGCGCCGAGCCGAGACCTGCTTCATTTGAAAATACGCCCCGCGCTACGCCCCAGCGGATCACGGTTCCGATCGCGCCTCCTGCCACGGCTTGCCCGGTAAACGCGTCAGAGAAAATTAAACCGACAGCGCCGGGGACAAGTTCAAAGTTTGTGACAAGAATGATCAATCCGGCGATGACATAAAATAAAGCCATGACCGGCACGAACAGCGAGGTGACTCTGCCGATGCTTTTAATTCCCCCGAGAATGACAAGGGCGGTAAAAGTCGTGACAATAATGCCGGTTACCCAGGCAGGAACGGAAAAAGTGGAGCTCATGACTCCGGATACAGAATTTGACTGAACCATATTGCCTATTCCAAAAGCGGCAAGCGCCCCGAATATGGCAAATAACACGCCAAGCCACTTTTGCTTGAGGCCGTGTTCCAAATAATACATCGGACCGCCTGACATTTCGCCGTTTTTATCTTTCACGCGGAATCTGACAGCAAGCACCGCTTCAGCATATTTCGTCGCCATTCCGAAGAAGGCGGCGAGCCACATCCAAAATACGGCGCCCGGCCCGCCGGCAATAACAGCTGAGGCGACGCCGACGATATTCCCTGTGCCGACCGTAGCGGCAAGGGCGGTCATCAGCGCCTGAAAGTGGGAAATATCGCCTTCGGAGGATTTATCCTGATGCCTTGAAAAGGCGAGCTTTAAAGAGTAAGGCAAAAGTCTGACCTGCAAAAAAGCCAGCCTGAAAGTCAAATAAATCCCTGTTCCAACAATGAGAATCAAAAGCGGAGGCCCCCATAAAAAACCGTTCATTGTATCTACAATATGTGAAATAAATTCCATAGGCGAAATATCCCCCTTTAATTTTGTGTCTAACTAGAATATTCTGAAAGTTTGTTAGATTTGTCAATAGCATTGTCATCTTTTCTTCCCAAAGTTGAAAAAAACAGAAAAATCTTTAGTATAAAAGCAAAAGTGTTTTTTCTTTCTGAAAAGTGGGGAAAGAATAGAGGAGGCTCCTGAGTGATGATCAAAGTGTTATTTGTCTGCCTCGGCAATATTTGCCGATCTCCGATGGCAGAAGCTGTATTTAACGATATGCTCAAAAAAAGCGGACTGGAGGACCGGATCGAAGCCGATTCGGCTGGCACAGGAAGCTGGCATGTCGGCAAACCGCCTCATGAAGGCACAAGGTCGCTGCTGTCTGAAAAAAAGATAAGCTGCGAAGGCCTGTATGCAAGGCAGATTACTGACAAGGACCCGGAAGCGTTCGATTATATCATCGCAATGGATGCCGAAAATGCAGGCCATGTGAGAAGCCTTGCCGGCTACGGGAGCAAAGCCGTCATCCGGAGGCTGCTCGACTATGTCGAAGACTGCGAGACGGCAGATGTTCCTGATCCATACTACACCGGGAACTTTGAAGAGGTGTACGAACTCGTCGCGAAAGGGTGCCGCGAATTGCTGAAGGACATTCGAAAAGAACACAATCTATAAAAACGAAGGGAGAGATTTTTTATGAAAAACGACCGCGTTTTCATCAGAAATATCCTCCTCGGCGCTTCGGTCGGGGCGGTTATGTCACTGCTGCACAAACCGACTAGGGAAGCGTGCGGTGCAAAGCTTACCGCGTGCAAAAACAAAGTCCGCCTTTACCGCGCAAATCCCGGCATGCTCACCGAATGCGTGAAAGAAAAAATGGACGAAGCCAAAAAGCTGACGGCTTCCATATCGGATGATTTGAGCTTCTTAAATCAACAGATAAAAGAGCTGAAGGAAACGACGCCAAAAGTGATCGGCCTGATCGAGGAAACGAGGGATCACTTCACAGCCAAATCCAAAGGACGTACGGAGCCGGAAAAAGAATGAGTTTTTTGAAAGAGCTGGGCTGGCGTTTTTTCCTTCATGAAGGACCGAGCAAATCGGCGGAACTTGCCTACTTTTTTCTATTGTCTCTGTTTCCGTTTATGATTTTCCTATTGACATTGATCGGCTACCTGCCTGTCAAAACGGGCGATGTCATCGGGCTGATCGAACAGTATGCCCCAGAAGACACGATGTCCGTCATTGAAGAGACCCTGAATACCGGAAACAGGGGCCTGCTTTCTTTCGGGATCATTGCGGCGCTCTGGTCTGCATCAAACGGATTGAACGCGATTGTCAGGGCCTTTAACCATGCTTATGAAGTAGAGGAAAACCGCTCTTTTATCATGGTTCGGCTGACATCGCTCCTTTTGACCGCCGCGATGGTTTTCACAATATTGGTCGCGCTTCTTCTGCCTGTATTCGGGAGGGCCATCGGCCATTTTATCGCCAATCTGGACGGTACGCCGGAGATGTTTCTGACGGCATGGTCAGCGCTTCGCTGGGGAATCAGCCCGCTTGTGCTGCTGATCGTCTTTACGGCTTTGTACTTTTTTGCTCCGAATAAACGGCTGTCATTTAAATTCGTGCTTCCGGGAGCTGTTGCAGCGACCGCCGGCTGGATCCTCGTCAGCGTCCTGTTCTCATACTATGTCAGCGAATTTGCAAACTACAGTGCGACATACGGAAGCCTCGGCGGCATCATCGTCCTGATGATCTGGTTTTATTTAAGCGGAATGATGATTATTCTTGGAGGGGAAATCAATGCCCTTTTACATAAGCGTAAAATCATTCCTGAAGAAAATCCGCGGAATTGAGCAATCTATATATGAACGTTTCATGAGTTCAAAAGCGGAGGGATCATCATGGCAAAACACACGAAAAAAGGCGGCAGCCATAATAAACAAAATTCAAAGCAAAGTCCGAAGAACAAAACGAGCGGAAGCGCCAACGGACAAAACGGATATCATTAAAAATTGCCTTAAAAGGCCGGCTCCAGCAGCCGGCCTTTTTTACATTGGCGCCGCCTCAGATTGTTCGAGAGCGCCGTTTTTCTTCGTTTTGCCAAAGAGCACCCCGATCCAGATCAACACCATCACGCATGTAATCAAATAAAACAGGTTGCTGTTATGGAATATCTGCATATACCACCCGCCTGCAACCGGACCGAAAATGCTTCCGAAGCTGAATGTAATTCCGCACATCAAGTTCCCGGCCGGGAGAAGGCGTTTTGGAAGCAGGTCGGCCATAAAACTGATGCCGAGTGAAAAAGTTGATCCCACAGCCATTCCGGCTATGAAAAAACATGCCGCAAGCAGAAGAACGGATTCGGAAAAGCCCGCAGCAAAGAAGCAGCCTGCCCCGACAGCCAATATGACAAGGAGTACATTTCGCCTTCCGTACTTGTCGCTCAACACGCCGAGCGGATACTGAAAGACGATGCTTCCGATCGCAAAAGCCGGAAGAATGATCGATACGCCTTCGACGGAAATGCCCGACCGGAGCGCATAGACGGGAAAATTGCCGTTCAGGGCGGTTTCCAAAAAGCCGTAGCCGAATGTCGGCAAAAACGCGACCCACCCAAGCAGGAAGGCTTGAGCGAAACGCTTCAAGCTGTTATCGCTGCGGCTTTCAGAGCCGCTTTTCTCAGGGAAATCGTTTTGCAGGCAAAAAATAAACAGCCATGCCAGCAGGCTGAACGCACCTGAGACGATAAACGGCAATGATGGGGCGATGTTGACAAGCGGCGTTAAAAAAGGCCCGGCTGCAAATCCCAAACCAAACGAAAGGCCGTACAAAGAGATATTGCGGCCGCGTTTTTTTTCAGACGATAATGTGGTCACCCAAGTTTGCGTTGAAAAGTGCAGCATATGATCCCCGATTCCGATCAAGAGCCGCAAAAAGAACCAAACGATAAACGACTGAATAAAAACAAAGGCGAACAAACTCGCGCACACCATCACCCCGCCGATGACAATCAGCGGTTTAAAACCGAGCCTGCGAAGCGGCGCTTCCATGAAAGGCGAAGCGATCAGGACGCCGATGTAGAGGCCTGTCGCATGAAGCCCGTTCAGTGCAGCCGAATGGCCTTCCTGTTCGAAAATAACAGAGATGACCGGAAGGAGCATCCCTTGCGAAAAACCTGATATACTGACAATCAAAACGAGAATGAAAAAGTGAAATCTAGTCATCGGCCGATTCTCCTTATCCGTAATCCTTCTTTGATCGTACAACTTTCAGAAGTTTTCAGGCAAGGCGATTTTTCTTTTTCTTTCATAAGAGGTGTGATTCATGGAAATCGTGTGGAATCAGAACGGCTTTGAGGCTGATCTGGAATATGGGAAGCTTAAAATATCAAGCAATGAAGAAGCGGGATTCAGGCCTTATCAATTGCTGGCCGCTTCGATTGCGGCATGCAGCGGAACCGTTCTTCGTAAAATTTTGGAAAAGAAAAGGATACAGCTGAAAGATATGATCATCGAAACAAAAGAAGAACGCATTTCCGAAGAGGCTGGCCGTATCAAAAGCATCCATCTTCACTTCATATTGAAGGGAGAAAACCTCGGTGCAGAACAAATCAAAAAGGCGCTGAGAATAGCGCTGAAAAACTGCGCCATGGTGAGGTCTGTTGAAAACAGTATTGACATCATCGAAACATTTGAGATTCGCTGATGTTTAAAAACATGCGCCGCTGCGGAATAGATCAGTATGCCGTATATAAAGCGAAAAGTTCGCACAAAAATAACCTACACCAAAAAAGAAAAGAGGAATGAAAAATGAGCCGTTTTTTCTTTTGGATGATGGCTGCGGGTGTTCCACTTTCTGTCGCAGGGAGCCTTCTGCATTGGCCGCAGGTTTTATTGTTCATCATATACTGCCTGACGATCATCGCGCTTGCAAGCTATATGGGAAGAGCCACCGAAAGCCTTGCGATCATTGCGGGACCGAGGATCGGAGGCCTTTTAAATGCGACGTTCGGAAACGCCGTTGAGCTGATCATTTCGATTTTCGCGTTGCGGGAAGGACTGATCGGAATTGTGCTCGCATCGCTGACAGGATCTGTCTTGGGCAACCTTCTCCTGGTCGCCGGGCTTTCGTTTTTCATCGGGGGCCTGAAATATAAGCGCCAGGAATTCAACGTGTATGATGCGAGACACAATTCAGGTCTGCTCATGTTCGCGGTGATTGTCGCTTTCGTTATCCCTGAAGTGTTTTCAGCTGAAATGACAGAGCCGAGGAAGCTGTCGATGAGCGTCGGCATCAGCATCATCATGATTTTGCTTTACCTGGCTGCACTTTATTTCAAGCTTGTCAGCCACCGCGGGGTTTACCAGACGAATCAAAATGAGCAGGAAGAATCGCATGAAGAGCCGGAATGGTCGGGAAAGCGCGCAACATTGATCTTATTTTTGGCAACTGTTGCCGTCGCCTACATTTCCGAGCACCTCGTCCATACGTTTGATACGGTGGCCGAACAATTCGGCTGGTCGGAGCTTTTCATCGGGGTCATCATTGTCGCGATCGTCGGAAACGCGGCAGAGCATGCTTCCGCCGTCATTATGGCCTATAAGGACAAAATGGATGTCGCGGTTGAAATTGCGATCGGATCAACGCTTCAGATCGCGATGTTTGTCGCCCCTGTTCTTGTCATCAGCTCTTTGTTTTTTCCAACGAGCATGCCGCTCGTCTTTACCTTGCCGGAGCTGGTCGCCATGGCTTCCGCCGTCCTTTTGATGATCATCATTTCCAACGACGGGGACACGAACTGGTTTGAAGGCGCGACATTGCTGGCCGCTTATATCATCATGGGAATCGGTTTTTTCCTTCTTTAAAAAAATCGGGATAAACAGAGAGCATCCGGAAAACAATAAGGAAAAAGAAACAGAAAGAGTGATAGTATGAAAAAGCTTTTGTGTTTTACGCTGACTGCGTTTTTATCCTTTAGTTTTTTCGCTGTACAGGAAGCTGACGCAGCCAAGCCGATCAAGATTCCAAGCTCTGTCACGAATATTTCCAAAGAGAACACATACCCTAACGCCTCTCAGGATCAGCCGAGGCTGCAGCCGAGCGAATTAGCCGAAGAGCTGCTGAAAACAACCGATATTGCGATTGAAAATCCGCATCTGATTAAAATGCTGAATGAGTCAAGCATTTCCGGCACACCGCTGGCAATCGGCTATCGGGCGACGATTTATTTGGGCAGATGGGCGCTAGGTTACACCTCGAATGAAACCGTTGCGAACTGGGAATACCGCAAAATCAACACAAACCGCTTTGACAACCGGGGCGGGAAAGCACCTGCAGAACTCACGTATTCCCAGGAACAGACGAGCAAAATCAAAGGCGGCTTAACAGCGAAAGTTCCAAAGGCGGAAGATGTCAAAAATATGATGATGCTCAAAGCCATGGAAAAAACAAAGCTGCCGCTCGCCTTTGAAACAGTGGTCGGCTCCGGTACAAAACGCGATCAGATTTATAAAGTGCAGCCGAAAAAACTGGGAAATTTACACGCCTATGCACCTGCCGTCAATGAAAAAGGAAAAGTCACCTACGGCGAAGTGTACATCGTATTAAAAGGCAACAAAAGAAAGCTAGTCGTCAAAAATATCACCTCGCAAGGAATCGGCGCTTGGATTCCTGTACAGGATCACCTGACATTCGGCTTTCAGCTCAGCCATCAGCCGAAATAAAAAAGCAAGCCTTTGCGGCTTGCTTTTTTCATACTCTTGCTGTTCTGGAAGTAAAATCAACATCTTGATAATAGCTGTTTTTGACGAGCACATTCGGTCCGAGGCACCGGACGTGCGGGCAGTGGCAGTTGAGTTCTTTGGCAAGCTCTGTTTTTCTCCACTTCGCGTAGGCGCTTGGCAGGCTGTCTGTCTGAATGTTGCCGAGCGGCGGAGTATCTCCGAAATCGGTCACGATGATATTGCCGTCAAAAATATTGACGTTCAGGCGCGATCTGCCGTCAGGGTCGTTTCTGACGGTGACGTTTTTCGCTTCGCGCAGCCGCTGTAAGAGGGCGTGATCTTCAGGATCAGGGCTGCACGCGTAAAACGGCAGAGTGCCGAACAGCATCCACGTATTTTCGTCGCGAATGTCAAGAAGGCGGTGGATCGCTTTTCTCATGTCTTTTAAGCTTAAAGATTCAAGTGCGCTTGCAAAGTCGCTCGGGTACATCGGATGGACCTCATGGCGCTGGCATTTCATGTCTTCGACAATTTGCCGGTGAATATGCTCGATATGAGGAAGCGTCCGTTTGTTGAGCATCGTCTCGGCGGAGACCATGACCCCTTCATCAACAAGCGTCCGGCTGTTTTCGATCATTTTTTCGAAATAGCGCGCCCGCTGTGCAAACGTCGGCTTTTTATCCATCATAGCGAAGCCGATTTCTGCAAAGTCTTCGACCGTTCCCCAGTTGTGGGAAATATGAAGCACATCCAGGTAGGGGATGATCAGCTCGTAGCGGCCGATATCGAGCGTCAAGTTTGAGTTGATCTGCGTCCGCACGCCGCGTTCATGAGCGTATTTTAATAAAGGAACGACATATTCCTTTACAGATTTTAATGAGAGCATCGGCTCGCCGCCCGTAATGCTTAAAGAACGAAGGCGGGGAATCTCATCAAGCCGTTTCAACAGAAGGCTGACTGGCAGCGCGTCCGGGTCCTTCGTCTGGAGCGTATACCCGACGGCGCAGTGCTCGCAGCGCATATTGCAAAGAGTCGTCGTCGTAAATTCAACGTTCGTCAGCTGTATATCTCCAAATTGGTCAACGTCCATGTAGGCTTCCCACGGATCATATTCCGGGGTGATCGGACGAGCCTGCATTTTTTCTGTCATGACATATCTAACTCCTTTATGATAGGACATACTAATATAGCCCAACTATTCATTTTAGACCTGATCCTTGAGGCATGCAAGTCATGGATGATTGAAAAAAGGCCGTTTATAGGCTACGATAAAGGAACAAAAGGAGGAGAATCATGGGTAACGCAGTACATGACAAAGAACAGCAAGTCAATTATTTGAAAAACAGATTGGATATGTTTATGTCAGTCATCGATTCTTTAGACCCGGAATCGACCGACCTTGAAGATATTGACAGACTGATCAGCATGCTCGACGATTTGGAAGCCAAATACGAGCGCTTTAAAAAAGACTGGAAATAAAACCGCGCATTCTCTGCCGCGGTTTTTTTTGTTTTCCAAGTGTTGCTTGGTATGAAATGCTCAGCCCTTCTGCACAATAAGAAAAAATAAAACTGGGAGCGAGAAGATGATGAAACGAATCTGTGCCATATGCTGCGGATTCCTGCTGACGCTGGCGTTCAGCGGCAATGCTGAAGCGATTTCCAACAAGGCGATCCATTGGGGTTTTTCAAAAAGCAAAAACCATCAGCCGGCAGATGCGGGTCAAGAGCTGACCAACCTTTTACAGCAGTACGACGCCTTTTATTTGGGCAACACAAAGGAAAAAACGATCTATCTGACCTTTGATAACGGCTATGAAAACGGCTACACCCCTCAGGTGCTCGATGTTCTGAAAAAACAAAACGTCAAAGCGGCCTTTTTTGTGACGGGCCATTTTGTCAAAGATCAGCCGGAGCTGATCAAGCGAATGGCCGAGGAGGGGCATATCATCGGGAATCATTCATATCACCATCCGGATCTGACGACGAAAACAAGCCGCGTCATTCAAGAGGAATTGGAATCGGTCGATGAGGAGGTTTACAAAATCACAGGCGAAAAAAACAACCTCTACCTGAGACCGCCTCGGGGCATTTTCAGCGAGCGGGTGCTCGAAGAAACGAAAAAGCTCGGCTATCAAACGGTATTCTGGTCTGTTGCTTTTGTCGATTGGAAAATCAATGCCCAAAAAGGGTGGCGCTATGCGTACGACAATATGATGAAACAGGCTCACCCCGGCGCCATCTATCTGCTTCACACCGTCTCGAGAGACAATGCCGAAGCGCTTGATCAGGCGATCACCGACTTGAAAAAAGAAGGTTATACATTTAAAAGCCTCGATGACCTGATGTTTGAAAAATCTATGATGCTTGAGACCCTTTGAAAGAACAATGCCCCGGCCGCTTTGCCGGGGTTTTGCTTTGGCTGAAAAAATTGATGCTTCAGGCTCTTTTTATTTCCCCTAGTCAATTCTATAGAATAAAAATCCATTTTATATACATATATTACTGGATTTAAAAAGAAAATAGGTATATCATTGATAGTGAAGGGGGAATTACCATGTCAAAATCAGTAAAATCAGTCACATCACCTAAAAAATTTATTACAGGAAAACGACTGCTGGAGAACTTGAACGACTACATTGAAGATTTTGGCGACAACGCATATATCATTTGCGATGAATTCATTTTGGAACGCGCTCAAAAAGAAGCGGGGAATTCGATTCAGAAAGCCGGCAATCAAGCCGTTTTTGAAAAATTCAATTACGAATGCACACAGGAAGAAATCGATCGCAACCGGGAGCTTGCACGCAATGCAGGCGCTAATATCATCGTTGGGATCGGAGGCGGTAAAACGCTTGATACCGCAAAAGCCACCGCTTATTACGAGAAGCTGCCGGTTGTGATTTTCCCGACAATTGCTTCTACGGATGCTCCATGTACGGCCCTTGCCGTCATTTATAAACACGACGGATCGTTTGACCGCTATCTGTTTTTGCCGACGAACCCAGATGTCGTTCTTGCGGACTCTGAGATTTTGGCATCCGCGCCGCCGCGCTTTTTCGCAGCCGGTATCGGTGACGCCTTGGCGACGTATTTTGAAGCGCGCGCCTGCTTTAAAGCAAACGGCGATAACCTCGTGCTGATGAAGCCTTCAACAACTGGATTGGGACTTGCCCGTCTTTGCTATGATACGCTGTTGGAAAACGGTGTAAAAGCGATGCAGGCGGTTAAGCACGGCGTTTCCACACGAGCGGTCGAAGATACAATCGAGGCGACCATCTATTTAAGCGGCGTCGGTGCCGAATCAGGCGGTCTTGCCGCCGCACACGCGATCCACAACGGAATGACAGCCGTTCCTTCTCTGCACAGGGCTCAGCACGGCGAAAAAGTCACGTTCGGCCTTTTGGCGCAGCTTGTTCTTGAAAACGCGCCGGCCGAAGAATTGGAGACCGTTATTGACTTTATCAAAGGCGTCGGTCTTCCGTTGACATTAAAAGACCTCGGAGTCGACGAATTTGTCGAAGAAGAATGGCGCCAAGTCGCTCAAAGCGCTTGCGCGGAAGGCGACACAATGGGCAACATGCCGTTCCCAGTCACCCCTGACGACGTCTACAATGCGATCGTCGCCGCCAACGCGATTGCAGAATCTTATCACGATTAATAGACGAAAAGCCGTTTCCGTGAAGGAGCGGCTTTCTGCTTTGGGTTAGTATATTAGTTTGTGAATCGGCGGTCTGTCCGTGCTTTTGAATATGAATTGTGTGGTACGTTTCCCAGAGTAAAATTATGAATTTCTTTTATAGCAGTTTCCCAAAAACGAGCTGTTTGACTCGTGTGACAGCCGTTCATTTCACCACTTTAATCTTCAACCTCGGCTCTTCTTCAATTCCGGATGCAAATGCATCCTCATTTCCCGGAGCCGTAAAGGTGACGCTGTACGTTTCCTGTGAATGCGGCGACAGTTCCAGCTCTTCCGGCTGAAAGTCAAATTCATTTATTTTATCAGGGGTGAGCTGGACGCGTTCGGTCTTTTTCCCGTAGTTGTTGACTTTCACCTCACAGTCCATGCTTCCTGCTTCCATATCGCCCTGATAGCTGCAAGCGCTTCCCCTTTTCATATATTCCACGGCGCTATCGCCTTGTGCATTCCATTTTTGAAAGAACATCAGCTGTTCTGTGACCAGCGGGTAAAATACTGAAATACCGATGATAAACAAAAACAGCTTAAAGCGGATCCACGGTACTCCATAATAATGGCGCCACGCCATAATGAAGCCGGCGATGATCATAAACATGCAGATCAGAACCACTAAATTCCGGATGGGCAGTTTTAAAAAGCCCGAAAGCGCGTCTGCTACAGACGCGCCTTGATGATTCTCGGCGCTGATCAACAGGCCGATAACAATCATGATGATGCCGGCAAGCCCTGTATGTACCTTCATTTCTTTCCCTCCTCAGTTGTAGAAATAGTCGAACAGAGAGGAAAAAGGTTTCCGGTTTTACTTGAAAATGTCAAACCATCCTTTATGCCGGAACCAGAAGATCATGCCGGCGACAACGGCTGCCATTATTCCGAGGATGAAAAAATAGCCGTAGCGCCAATGCAGTTCAGGCATGTTGTCAAAGTTCATGCCGTACACTCCGGCAATGAAGGTGAGCGGAATAAAAATCGTTGAGACGATCGTCAGCGTCATCATAATGGCGTTCATCCGGTTGGAGTTGAGCGTCTGGTAGCTGTCCCTCAAATCGGCTGTCATGTCACGGTTGTTTTCGACGATTTCGGCCAGCTTCAAGAGATGGTCGTAAATGTCGCTGTAATACGCTTTTCGTTCGCGGTTTTCTTTTGAAATTTCAATGTTTAAAATCCGGTAAAGCAAATCCCGCATCGGAATGATTGTTTTCCTCAGCTTTAAAAGGTCGCCACGGATATCAAACACCTCGTTCATCAGCGTTCCATACGTTTTCCTGCTGTCGCTTTCGGCAATTTCATTGAGGCGGTCTTCTATTTTGTAAAGAATCGGGAAATATTCGTCCACAAGCGTATCCATGACCATATAGGCGATGTGGCCCGGTCCGTTTTTCCACAACTCGCTGTTTTCCGAAAGCTGTCTTCTTACTTTTTCAATGCCGTCTGAGTGATGAAAATGAAATGTAACGATGAAATCCTTTCCAACGAATAAATCAACTTCTTCAGACGCCAAAGTCTTTTGATTCAACGCATGTATGACGAAAAAAAGATAATCTTCGTATTGATCGAGCTTGGGACGCTGCAAGCGATGTACGCAGTCTTCGACCGATAAAGGGTGAAAGTGAAAATGGCTTTTGAGCAAGGAGACTTCTTCTTCCGAAGGCTGATCGAAATCGGTCCAAAACCACTCAATATCTTGATCTGTCAGCCTTTCTGCTTTGTTGTCGGATAAAAGCCGTCCGTCCTTTGTCATCGCAAAATGTTTAATCATCGATACCCCTCCGCTTACATAGGATGCTGCGCTGTGCTGTGATTCATTCGATGAAAAATAAAATGTTGTTCTTTTTTAAGAGAATTTGAAACATGGTATACTGTGGACAAAGAAGAAAAAGGGATGGGAAGCGATGTGGAAGGAAACTGTAAGCGTAACACCGCCTTATCATTTTGACCGCGTGTTGGACAGGCTTTCGCTTGATCCGCTCAATGCGGTCAACCTCGACAAAAGGGAGGTCAAGCTGCCGCTCCGCAATCAAAACAAAGAGCCTCGGGTTGTCGCTGTGCAGGCGACGGGAACTGCTGAAGCCCCGGCGTTTGCCGTCAGCGGAATAGACGATCGAGATGACATGATAAAAGAAGTGAAACGGATCTTCAGATGGGAAGAAAGTCTTCAGCCTGTACTGGATCACTTTTCACAATCAAGCCTATCATCGATTTTTGAGGAGCATGCCGGAACGCCGCTGGTGCTCGATTTTCATTTGTATCATTGCCTGATGAAATGCATTATCCACCAGCAGCTGAACCTGTCTTTTGCTTATACGCTCACGGGGCGGTTCGTTCACACTTTTGGAGAGCAAAAGGACGGGGTCTGGTTTTATCCGCTTCCCGAAACGATTGCACAGCTTGACTACAACGACCTGCGCGAACTTCAATTCAGCATGCGAAAGGCTGAATATGTCATCGATACATCAAGGATGATCGCAGACGGCCGTTTAGATCTTGATGAGCTTGATCAATTATCAGATGAAGATATTATGGAAAAGCTGGTGAAAATCAGAGGAATCGGCCCGTGGACCGTCCAAAACGTTCTGCTGTTCGGACTCGGCCGTCCCAATCTGTTTCCGGCAGCCGATATCGGCATCCAAAATGCCATCAAACGCCATTTTGGCTTAAACGATAAACCGACAAAAGAACAAATGCTTGAAATGAGCAAAGAATGGCACCCTCATTTAAGCTATGCTTCCTTGTATTTATGGAGGAGCATCGAGTAGAAATGGAGAGAACATCAGTGAAACGTGACAAAAAAGGATCATCAGCAGAATTAAAAGTCGGACAGCAATTTCCGCTGACGATCAAGCGCCTCGGCATCAATGGCGAAGGCGTCGGCTACTTCAAGAAAAAAGTCGTCTTCGTCCCCGGCGCGCTGCCGGGAGAAGAAGTCGTCGTCGAGGCGACAAAGGTTCATCCGAAATTTTCCGAAGGGCGGGTCAAAAAGGTGCGCAAACGTTCAGAGCACCGCGTCAAGCCGCCCTGCATCATCTATGAGCAATGCGGGGGCTGCCAGCTCCAGCATCTGGCTTATGAAGAGCAGCTGAAAGGAAAACGGGACATCGTCATTCAATCGCTCGAACGGCACACCCGTTTTGACATCGGCAAAATGGACATCAGGCCGACGATCGGCATGGAAAACCCGTGGCACTATCGGAATAAAAGCCAGTTTCAGCTCGGGCTTTCGAAAAACGGAAAGATGGTGGCCGGGCTGTACGGCCTTGACTCGCACCGTCTTGTCCCGATTACGGAATGCATTGTTCAGCATCCGGCGACGAACAAAACGACGCAAACCGTCAAGCAGGTTCTTGAAGACTTCGGCATTTCCGTCTACAACGAACGGAAGCGCACGGGCGATGTCCGCACGATCGTGACGAGGGTCGGCTTCGAGACGGGGGAAGTGCAGGTTGTCCTTGTCACGTCAAAAGAAGACCTGCCGCGCAAGGAGCTCATTGCAGAAGAAATCAAGAAGCGTCTGCCTGAAGTGACATCTGTGATTCAAAACGTCAACAAAGCCAAAACATCGGTTGTCTTCGGCGATGATACAAGGCTCTTAGCCGGCAATATGGTCATTCAGGAATTTCTCGGAGAGGTTTCATTTGAGCTGAGCGCCCGCGCTTTTTTTCAGCTCAATCCGATCCAGACAGTCAAGCTGTATGACGAAGTGAAAAAAGCGGCAAAACTGACCGGGCGCGAAAAAGTCGTCGACGCATATTGCGGCGTCGGCACGATCGGAATGTGGATCGCCGACGGGGCAAAAGAAATCCGCGGCATGGACGTCATCAAAGAATCGATTGATGACGCCAACCAAAACGCCAAAAAGCACGGAATCGAAAATGCGCGCTATGTAACAGGAACGGCCGAGCACTGGCTGCCGAAATGGACAAAAGAAGGCTTCAGGCCCGACGTCGTCATCGTCGATCCGCCAAGAACAGGCTGTGACCGCACGTTCCTTGATACGATCAGGCAGGTTAAGCCGAAGCGGTTCGTTTATGTCTCATGCAATCCGTCAACACTTGCGAAAGATTTGCAGTACTTTGCGAAGGATTACCATGTAGAATACATTCAGCCTGTCGATATGTTTCCGCAGACGGCGCACGTCGAATCGGTCGTATCGCTGAAGCTGAAATAAAACGCCTTTTTAAAGGCGTTTTTTAGCGGAAACAAAAGGGGGATACATGATGAAAAGACTTTGCATCATCCCGTGCGGGGCGAAAAAAATCTGGGATGTTGATCCGGACATCGGCCCGTCCGCCGCAAAGGATGTCTATCTAAGCCCATTTCACCGGGCGTGCCGCGCATATGCGCAGACATTTTTTACGGATTGGGTGATTCTTTCAGCAAAACACGGTTTTTTAAAACCTGAAGATATCGTTCCTGAAAACTATGACGTCACATTTGGGATGCGCCACCCAGAGATTATGCCGGATGGCGGGCTGAAGGCTCAAGGTGAACGGAAAAACCTGATGGATTGCGATGAAATCGTCATGCTCGGCGGAAGAAAATACAGGCCTGTACTGAGGAACGTGTTTGGCAGCGGACAGCAGATCATATACCCGCTGGCGGGATATCGGGGAATCGGCTATATGCTGCAGGCGCTGAAGCGGGCTGTCGATGAAGGCCGGGAACTTGGTGAACATGAAAAAAATGAGTTTTTTTAAAATCGCTGGCAGGGCCCTCAAAATAAAGGACAGGGCATCATCCGAGAGACCGGAAGATGTTTGTTTGGCGATTGGGATATCGGGAGGCAAAATGAAATATTCATTTTTGTCTCTTTTTTTTATGTGATTTTTGTAACGAAAAGAAGGTCAGCGGTACTAATAAGTGAATGGAAAAATTAAAGAAACAGCGGAAGATTTAACACAGGAAGCATTTTATCAGGCTGTGAAAGGCTGGCTCCCACACATTTTTGGGAAAGCCGACAATCAAAACACGGGTGTTTGCGATTGCTAAAAAAACACTTTCGTTCAGGAGCGTCGAAAGCCGGGGCAAACACAATGATTCACCAAGTTAAGGCTGCTTGCTTATCTCCGGAAGAACACTTCCTGAAAACCGTGAAAGAGCGGCGGCTTCTCGAGGAAATCAACCGGCTTGATGAGAATTTACAGGAGATTGTCAGCCTCCGCATCTACGAAAATCGGCATGCTCACAGGCAAAACCGAAAACGATGCCATGGTGGGGGTTCACAGGGCGAAGGTCAAGCTTCAGCAAGAAATGGAGGGGTATGATGAAGGATAAGGAACGCAGTATATTCGAAGATTTGCTTCCTTTATACCATGAGGGGCTGTTAAGCAAAGAGACGGCTGAATGGATTGAGGAAGCGGCCGAAAACGATGAGGAGCTTCAAAAGCTTTTGAAGATGTCGGAAGACGAGCTTCCGAAGGAACATATCGAGTCGTCTGTTCATGAAGGGCAAATGTTTAAAAGAATCAATCGAAAGCTCTCCTTGTACCAGCTGATGTTTATGGCGATTTCATTTTTTCTCGCGATTCGCACATCCCTGTTAAATGAAAGCTTCGGCTTTATTTTGTGGTACGCCGTGCTTGGGTTTGCGGGGTATCTGTTTTTCCGGGATATGAAACTCGTAATGCTCCTCACCTATGCGCCGATTTTCGTTTGGGGGATGGGGGATATTCTGGCCGAATGGGACGCATCCGGCGGTACAGGGGTTGTGGAGCACCTGCTGTATGCCGTCTTTGGCGCTTTCGTGCTCGCTGTTATTCACTGTTTTTTCGCCGCGGTTGGGATGATGATCGGCTGGCTGTTCTTAAAGCTGAAGGAAAGAAGTTGATATGATGAAAAAGAAAGTCTTGTATAGCGTGTTGATTGTGCTGCTCGTTTCCTTTGTGCTTGCCGCTTACAACGCCTTCAACGGAAATCCCGTAAGCAAGAAGCTGTCTCAAACGGCGCTTGAGCATTATTTGACTGACCGCTATCCTGAAAAAAACTTGCGGATCGACAACGGACTCTATCATTTCAAGTTCACCGAATATGTATTTGAAGTCACTGATACCGACGATCAAAAGCGCAAAGATCCCTATCTGTTTTCTTTGAGAGGATTTGTTCAACCTGAAGTGCACACGGACGGGATCTATGAAGAGAACCTCAACGAACCGCTGATGGAGCGGCTTGGAGAAGAAGCCGGAAAAGAAATCAAAACGTTTTTATCGAAAAGCATAAACGATCTGAAAGACGTTGACGTGCATGTGGAAGTATTAAAAGGAAAGCTGAAAAATGACGCAAAATGGGAGCAAAGCCTCCGCTTAGAGCGGCCGATGGAGATCCATATTTTACTTGATGCCGCAAATGCCGACCGAAAAGACGTATACAATACGGCGCAAAAGATTCAGCGCCTGTTGAATAAGGAAGGGTACGACTACGAAAGCGTGACGATTAATGCCAACATTTTTGATGGGGAAGATATCAAAGACGAGGAGATCGGCTATGTCAAATACAGCACCTCCTTTGAAAAAAATACGGATACCAAGCTGAAGGATGTTGAGGAGCTAAATGAGTAGCGGTCCATCCTTCAGTTTGAAGGGTGATATCATATTTGCAAACCGTCGCAGAAAGCGGCGGTTATCTGTTTAATATAAGTGTCTTTAGCGACTTTTTGAAAACGGCCGCCAGCCAATGCGCCAGACGAGAAGTATCCGTATAAAGATGACAGAAAAGCGAAGGCCTGTGAATCTGCATCTCCCTTTTTCATCAGGTTTTTGTCCTGCATCGTCCGAAAGTAGTCTGTTAAATAACAAAGGAGCTCCTCCATATGCTTTAACAGAGAACCGAAAAGATCAGTCATCCTTCCGCCGTCTTGAACAGCGATAAGGTAGAGCGGCTTGTTTTTTTCCATATGAAGCAAATACGATTCTGCAATCAATGTTAAGTCTTTCTCCAGGTTCCAAGTGATATCGTTTTCAAATACGCGCTGAAAGGCTGGTATATAAGAAAATTGTTGAACGGCCGCTTCCAAAAGTCCAAGCTTAGTTTTGAAGTGGCGGTAGACCGTCATCTCGCTGACGCCTGAATGAAGCGCGATATCCTTTATTGTCACCGACTTGAATCCGTATTTTTGCATTAAGTCTAAAGCAGCAGATATGATCCGTTCGTTCGTCTCTTGCAAAGGTGTTTACCCCCATTTTATGATAGTTAGTAGTAACTAACATCAGTCTAATCAGGCGCTCAATTGATGTCAACCTGTTTCAAAAAGGATAAAAAGGAGTTATGATCATGAAAAATATTTTAATCGTCAATTTTCCGGCGGAAGGTCATGTCAATCCTACATTAGGGATCACCAAAGCATTTGCTGACAGAGGCGACAATGTGCACTATCTTTCAACAGAAAAGTATAAAGACAGGCTGGAGGGCGTCGGAGCTACCGTTCATTTATACAAAGATCTGGTGAGAAACGCGCATATTGATCCGAATTCACCGTCCGGCCTTCTTGAATTTTTAAAAATTCATCTCAAAACCTCGCTGTATATTCTAGACATTGTAAAAGAGCTGTCCAAAAGCATTTCGTTCGATGTCGTGTATTATGACACATTCGGTGCGGGTGAATTGGTCAGGGATTATTTGAACATTCCGGGAATCGCTTCGTCGGCTTCATTTCTCTTCGGACAAGAACATATGAAGATTCTGCCGTTGCATCCGGATTCAGGCGCGGAGCTGCACTTGGACAAAGAATGTGAGGACCTGCTTACGGAACTGAAAGAAAAGTACGGCGTCTCGCCTAGGCATACAGGACAGTTTATGAGCAATCAGGCGGAGCTGACCGTTGTGTATACAAGCCGGTATTTTCAGCCTGACAGCGGCCGTTTTGGGGATGATGTGCTGTTTATCGGCCCGCGTTTTCCAAAGCGCCTGGACAAGACCGATTTTCCGGTAGAATCGTTGAAGAATGAGAAAGTCATTTATATTTCAATGGGAACCGTACTTGGCAAAACTGCGGATTTTTTCAATATGTGCATTGATGCTTTCCGTGATTTCGACGGCAAGGTTGTCATCGCCGCTGGCGAAAAATCGGACTACGCGGAAATTAAAGAAGTGCCGGAGCATTTTATCATCGCCCCGTATGTGCCGCAATTAGAGGTGCTTAAAGAGGCCGATGTGTTCATCACGCACGGCGGCATGAACAGCGTCAATGAAGGCATCCATTACCGTGTCCCGATGGTCGTGCTTCCGCATGATAAAGATCAGCCGATGATCGCCCAGCGCTTGAAAGAGCTGAATGCGGGATATCCTCTGTTTGCAGAAGAAGTGAATGCTGAAAGATTGAGAGATGCAGCAGAACAAGTGCTCACTGACGGAAAATATCAGGAAGGTATTCAAAAAATTGATGAAAGCTTCAGCAACTGCATGGACATTAAAGATGCATTGGCGCGTATTGATGAATATACGGCGCGGAAAAAGTCGCTGCAGCCATAACAGAAAGCCGCTACTAAGCGGCTTTTTTTATGCATAAACACCGCAAAAAAGAAAAAAATAGAATGAATCATAGATCAGAAAGGATGTTGCATGATGCGCAAACTGTGCGTTTGCCTGCTTCTCGTCATTCCGCTGTCATGTACGGCTGTCATGCCCTCTGCCTACGGGGAAACACGCGTTTATCAAGAGTTGACGGACAAGCAGAAAAATGAACTGGCTTCTTTGCAAAAGGACATTATGGAAAAGAAAAAACAGCTGATCAATAAGTATGTGGAGTACGGAATACTTGATCAGGAAAGGGGAAAGGAAATCAAGTCTCATATTGAAAAGCGCTATGAAAAAGAGCGGGAAGACGGATTTTTGCCAAAGTGGAAGCACCATAAAGAAAAGTTTCGCCCGCATCACATTCATTAAACTGAAAAAGACGGCGCCTCATTTTCTTCGTGACAAAAGTGTAAAGACAGGTGTAAACTAATACTCATGTAAACTGCTAAGAGAGTAAAAGAGGTGTTGTGAGTATGAAGAACCGTCCTGTTTCAGAGCGCAGACTGCTTGGCATCGCAGGCCTCGGCTGGCTTTTTGATGCCATGGACGTTGGTATATTATCGTTTATTATCGCCGCTTTGCACGCGGAATGGAAGTTGACGCCGCAGGAAATGAGCTGGATCGGCAGCGTCAACTCAATCGGCATGGCTGTCGGGGCATTTGTCTTTGGCCTTTTGGCTGACCGCGTCGGAAGAAAATATGTTTTTATTATTACGCTGCTGTTTTTCTCGATCGGCAGCGGGTTGTCCGCTTTAACGACGACATTGTGGGCATTTTTAGTGCTGCGCTTTTTCGTCGGAATGGGGCTCGGGGGAGAGCTTCCAGTCGCATCTACGCTCGTATCTGAAACCGTTGCGCCTGATCGGAGGGGAAGAGTCGTCGTCCTGCTCGAAAGTTTCTGGGCATTCGGCTGGCTGGCTGCAGCGCTCATTTCGTATTTTATTATTCCGGCCTACGGCTGGCAGATTGCTTTATTGATAACTGCGATACCGGCTTTTTACGCCTTATATTTGCGGATTGCCCTGCCGGATTCTCCGAAATATGAGAAGCTTGCGCAGGAAAGGAAGCCGACCATCATGGAAAATGTGAAAAGCGTCTGGTCCCGCAAATATGCCCGGCCTACGGCCATGCTGTGGATCGTCTGGTTTTGCGTCGTCTTTTCCTACTATGGCATGTTTCTTTGGCTGCCGAGCGTCATGGTGATGAAAGGATTCAGCATGATCAAGAGCTTTGAGTACGTCCTGATTATGACGCTGGCTCAGCTGCCCGGCTATTTCTCCGCGGCATGGCTGATTGAAAAAGCCGGTCGGAAAATGGTGCTTACCGTCTACTTGCTGGGGACGGCTGTCAGCGCCTACTTCTTCGGATCGGCTGAATCGCTGGCGCTTTTGCTTGTGTCAGGCATGTTTTTATCATTTTTCAACCTTGGTGCGTGGGGTGCGCTTTACGCTTATACCCCGGAACAATACCCGACGTCAATCAGGGGGACCGGCGCAGGAATGGCAGCCGGCTTTGGCCGAATCGGCGGCATCCTGGGCCCGCTTCTTGTCGGCTATCTCGTCGCCCGGGGAACAGAGATTTCAATGATCTTTTTCATCTTCTGCATCGCCGTTGTTGCGGCCGTCGCAGCCATCATCTTTTTGGGGACCGAGACGAAGCAGAAAGAGCTTGCCTAATGTCTGAATTCTGCGTCATAATAGACGGACGCGAAAATTTGGAAAGAGTTGATTGAATTGAAAAAGAAAGCCATTATGAAAACATTGAGATTGACAGTATGGGTTTAGAAGGGGGAAGAACGGCCCGGCTGCAAGGAACGCGCAATTGCCACCTGAATACGTAGAGAAGGCGCTTGTAGCGCCTTCTCTTTTTTATATATGCAGGATATATAGGTGGTTTGCACTATTGATGTCCATGGCCGAAGAGAATAGAATCATATTAAGAACCAATATCGCCGGGATTGTTACTGGTAAGGCAGGCAAGACCTAAAATGTGCTAAAGGAACCGCAGCCCTTAGTGTGCTTTTTTGCGCCTATCGGCTGATGCTTTCGCATGTTTTAGGTCTTTTTTTGTTTCTTTCGCCAGGGGGCTTTAGACGTAATGACACATTTTTCATTTTGATCGTCTTCTGTTGATTTGATAGGATAGAAAAATTGGAGGAGGTAGGTGCGGGTGCAGCATAAAGAGATTGCAAGAGAACTCTTGCCCCTCATTGGAGGCGCGGAGAATATCATCAGCATCAGCCATTGTACGACAAGGCTGCGCTTCAATGTCAGGGATGAAGAAAAAATCGATATAGCTGCTATTGAAAAGATGGAGTCTGTGCAGGGGACTTTTTTCAGATACGGTTTGTTCCAGATCATTTTCGGTACAGGTGTGGTCAATAAAATTTATAAGGAAATGATCCAATACAGCGATCCGGCTCCTTTTGAAGAAGCCCGTCGGGAGGCGCGGCCGAACATGAACGTATTGACGCGATTTGCCAAAAGGCTGTCAGACATCTTTGTGCCGATCATTCCTGCAATCGTTGCGAGCGGATTGCTCATGGGTCTCATTAGTGTGCTTAAAGAATTCAGCCTCGGCGCTTATGGCGGCCCGCTGATGAAAATGCTCGACATTTTTTCAAGCTCAGCGTTTGTCATTTTGCCTGTGCTGATCGGGTTCAGTGCGGCTAAACAGTTTGGAGCCAATCCATTTTTAGGCGCCGTCATCGGCGGTATTTTGACCCATCCTGATTTGCTCGATCCTTCAATGCTCGGCAGCCAAAAGCCGGAATCCATCGAAGTATTCGGCCTTGAAGTCCCTTTGATCGGATACCAGGGGACAGTCATTCCGATTCTCTTATCCGTCTACATGATGAGCAAAATCGAAAAATTCTTGAAAAGAATCGTCCCCAGTTCTTTAGATTTGATCGTTGCCCCGTTTATTACAGTCATGGCTTCCGGGTTTGCCGCGCTGTTTATCATGGGCCCGCTCTCACTGATGATCGCCCATTTCATAAGCGACTGTCTCGGGTTTGTTTATCATTTTGCGGGGGCGTGCGCCGGATTTTTATTTGGCGGGCTTTACGCCTTACTCGTTTTGAGCGGCCTTCACCACAGTTTTTATGTGATTGAAGCGTCGCTGCTCGCAGATCCCGAATACGGGGTCAATTTTCTGCTTCCAATATGGTCGATGGCCAATGTCGCGCAGGGAGGAGCGGGACTCGCCGTATTTTTGAAAACAAAGAATGCCGGCATCAGAAAGATTGCGATTCCGGCTTCTCTCACGGCCTTTTTGGGAATCGTCGAACCGGTCATGTTTGGCGTCAACCTGAAACTCGTCAGGCCGTTTATCGGCGCATCGATCGGAGGCGCACTCGGAGGTGCATACGCCGTCTTCACACACGTGGCGGCAAATTCTTACGGATTGTCCGGCATCCCGATGATTTCAATTATTCTCCCTCTTGGCACCGCCAATCTCATTCATTATTTAATCGCTTTTGCGATTGCGGTGATTTCAGCATTCATTGCGACTTTGTGTCTTGGCTTTAAAGATGAAAAAGAATAATTCCGTTTTCATTCATTAAAACAGGATGAAAGGAAGGCAGCTATGAAAGTAAAAAAAATCTTAAACAACAATGCGCTCGTCGTAAAGGATCGCGGCGAGGAAAAGATCGTATTAGGGTCCGGAATCGCATTTCAAAAAAAGAAGAATGATATTGTCGACAGATCTAAAATTGAAAAAATATTCGTGATGAAAGATTCATCAGAATACCGCCAATTCGAGGAGATCTTAAAAACATTGCCGGAAGATCATATTCAGGTGGCGGAGGATATTATTTCTTATGCGGAAAAAGAGCTCGGGATCAAAATCAATGAGCGAATCCATGTCGCCTTTTCAGATCATTTATCCTTCGCGATAGAACGGTTAAGCAAGGGAATGGTCATTAAAAATCCGCTGCTTCAAGAAGTCAAAGTCCTCTACACGAAAGAATTTCAAATCGGCCGCTGGGCAAAGGCTCTCATTAAAGAAAAGCTGAAGATCGATATCCCCGAGGATGAAGTCGCCAATATTGCGCTGCATATCCACACAGCCAAAACAAACGCGGGAGATATGACAAAAACGCTCGATCTCACAACGATGATCAAGGATATTATCGAGATCATCGAAAACAAACTCAACATTAAAATAAAGGATGAGACGATTTCGTATGAGCGGCTTGTCAACCATCTCCGTTTCGCCATTCAGCATATCGAGTCGGGAGAGACATTTTACGAAATGGATGGTGAGATGATCAGCCTCATTAAAAAGAAGTTTGGACAAGCGTTTATGTGCGCAGAAGAAATCGGGGCATTTGTGAAGCGGGAGTATGGCTTTGAATTTCCGGAAAAAGAGCTGTGCTACATTACCATGCATATTCAGAGATTTTATCAGCGGTCTGCTGTCGTGTAAAGATGCCTGCGTTTAAGACAAAACGGAGCCCTGTTAACGGGCTCCGTTTTTGTTTAAAGCTTCAACTTCCGTTAAAACCGATTTATCGATTAGAAATCCTTTCACTTTGACGTGCAAAGGGATTAACGGGTGCCTGCGGATGGCGGCGACGCTTTTTTGTACACCTTCGGCCACGTTTTCGCTCGGTGACAGCCATTCATCAATGCTGCCTTGCGTAAATTCCGGACTGCAGTTTTGGAAAAGGTACTCTAAAGTTTGCATTCTATCTTTTAAATCTTTGTCTCTATTTAAAAGGTCAGAAATATCTTCATCTGCCGATGGTTCGTATTTGTCGCGGACAATCCAGATTTCTTCCGCTTTGTTCCGGTGGACAAGGGTGATGATATCCCTCATGAAATCACCGTAGGGCTGTGAAATATCAGGGAAGACGCTTTTTAAAACGAGGGCGTCCTCCGGCTGAATATTTGCTGCCCGGCAGATGGTCTGTTCAAGCTGTTTCTCCATTCCGATAATCATGAGTATTTTTTTGTTTTCTTCCATGACATTTCACCTCATTCATTTATCGTGTTTGTCCAGTTCTTCCATTTTCCCTCCGGATTAATAGATGCCAGATGAATCCATCCGTTCTCCGCCTTTTGCCGGAAGCTGTGATCGCGGTCAAGGAGCCGTTCGATATCATCATCCGGCGCTTCAATCACGATCAGCAGCCTGAGAGGCGCATGATAGATTTCGTCATCTGACCGCATGACGGACTGCCATGGGAGACCGGCCAAAAGATCGCTTGCATTTCCTTGCATAACGCCGAGACCGGCAGTGACGGTTTGAGTTGCTTTATTTCCGCTTCCATAATAATGCGGTGCAACGGTTGACGCGTAATACTGCAGATTGATCCATTGGGCCACTGTTCCAGGCCCTGAAATGATGCCGCTAAGGATGGAGCCGTCCTCGTCATTCCGCCAGTCATAGCTGTGCAGAAAAGCCCTTCCCTCAAGGTCGGCCCCCCGTGTAAGCCGGCGTGTGCCGATGATGAATGAGGCATTTCGGGCCAGCCCCCATTCGGGACGGATTTCGCTCCAATCTTCGGCGAAGCGCTCAACTTCATTCCGCGGATTTTGATAGCCGAGCTGCGGCAGCTCTTCTAAGCGTTCGGCTCCGACAGTACGGCTCACATCGGGAAGCACAGAGTTGATGCGGTCAAACGCTTGTTGAGCTTTAGCCGGCAGCTCAGGTACATAGAGCCAGTGCAGTTCATCCAAAGTTGTAATGTGCTCTGCGGCAGCGAATACCGTATCATCCGGAATAAAAATGCCGTCGGAGCGAAGCCTCTGTCTGACGCTTGGAAGATTGCATAAAGCGGCTAGGACGCGTGCGTTGAAAGCGCCTGAGGCGCCCCCGCAGGCGCCGCAGTCCAGTGCAGAGGCATAAGGGTTATTCGTGCTTCTGCTGCCGTGCCCGCAAATGACAACCAGCGGAGCGAACCGGTCTGTGATGCCCATCATCTTCAATGCCTGTCTGGCATAAGCGGCTTTTTCTTCTTCCGTAAATCCGACTGGAATGCCGGCTTCAGATGTTTCCATGCGATCAAGCGAGAGCTTTGTCTGAGGCTTCTTCAGCCATGTTTTCCGCGCATTTCTGAATGCTTGCCCGGCTGCGCGGGGGACAAGGCTGCGCGCGGCCATTTGCAGGCTCAGCCAAGGCCCGCTCACTTCGGGAAGCAGCATGCCCGCCAATAGATTCTGTTTCATCGTTTTAAAGGCGGAGCTCAGTGAGGCTGCCGCTTTTTTATGTTCTTGATACGACTTAAAGGGTAATTCTTCGGCCGTTTCTTCTACTCGATGCTGCGGTTTTAGGATGACCGGCAGAGAGCTGTGGCTGTGTTTAGTGCCTAGTTCGCACGTTTCGATTGCCATATTGAAAAAGCCCGCTGTTCCATATGTTTCAAAAGGGCCTGACTTTTCCAATGCCCTGCGGAACGGCTCTGAACGGACGTCAATACAAAATGCGAATTGGGCCAGCACCGTTTCGCTTTTGTCAGCAGCGGCAGGTTTGTTTGCCGTGATGAGCTTCCTTACCTCAGCGGCGTATGTTTGTTCCCAAGCTTCCAGCCAGAGACGCCTGCGCGTTATATCATCAAAGCGGCGGGCGAGTGTTAATCTCGCTTTTTGCTCTGCTGCGGAAAGTTCGAGCCATTCTTCAGGCGTAAGGCCGCCCCAATGCAGCCAGGACGCAATCAAAGGAACGAGCTGCATCTCTTTTTCAGGATTCGGCTTAGGCATCGGTAAATAAGGCTCAATAAGCATCCATTCCATTGAAAGCCGGACAGCCAAATACTCGAGCAGCAGTTCTTCTTCGTCCTGCGATTGCTGAGAACGCCAAAGCATCATCCCGGCCCATCCCGGCAGAGAAAGCAGATGAGCTTCAAGGTATGCCTGAACGTCTGCATTGGAAATATCAAACGCTCGGAGCGCTTTTTTCATAGCGTCCCGCGGCTCTTCCGGCCATCCATTCAGGCGTTGGCGTTCTGCGCGCGACAGAGCGGGATCATGTTCAACAAGCTGCCGCCATGCGCTGTAAAACCCTTTCTCACGATGCGGAAGCCGCCATGCCGATTGTGATTCATTAAGGAACAGCTTGCACCATTTAATCACATGATGGTCAAGGAGGTGAGCACTTTTCTGTCCGGCAAAAACGCTGAGCGGTTTGATAAAGCTTGTTTTTCGGCCATCGATTGTCCCGCGGGCCGCTTGTTTGGCAAGCTTTTTCACTTGCCGGGATCTCAAGAGCTGTCCAGGTATTTCGTCCAGCTTGAGGGCGGCTTTGCAAAATGCCTCCGCTGTTTCCCTCTGCATGCCGGGCTGATGTGAATCGAGCCAATTGATCAGCTTTTTTTCAAGAATCGTCTCAACGATTTCTCCCCGTTGTTTTGCGGAACGGAAAATGGAGGACTTTGGGTAGATATCAACATGAAGCTGCTGTTTAAGCTGCCGGGCCGTCTGTTCAAATGTTTGTTCTTCAAGGCCCATCCACGGATGACGAGCGGCAAAGGTTTCAATCGGCCAAAGCGGCGCGATGACCCGTGCTGCTGATTGAACCAACTCATCCATATTAAAGTCCGCAGTCTGATGTTCATATTGGAATATCAATTGTTTAGACAATGTGGGTGCTGCTTTCATGATTGGCGACCTCCCTGAGTAAGATATTGGTCAAGATAATTCGGCCGTTCTTCGACCGATTCGAAATGGGGTTCACCCGTTTTCACAAGACGTAAATAAAGTGCGCCGGACCATGCAAAGCGCTGCCGAACGATCAACGCGCCGGCCGCACTGCCGGCTAACAAAACGACTGCCGTCAAAACGGCCGCCATTGCAGGCGGCTCAGCCCCCTGTACAACAGCATCCTTCAGGAGCCCGTGTAAAACGGAATGAATGATGGCAAACGCGAGTGAAGCCCCTGTTAAAATGAAAAGTCCGGCAATTCGTGTGACGCGTCCGTAATTGGCTGTGACAAGCTGCCTCCAAGCAATGAACAGTGCCCAGCCTAAAACAAGGGCGCTGATCAATTGATAGCCATCGTCCGCAGCTGAGGCCCAGATTCCGATGACGAGAGCAAGAGCAAAGACGCCGCCTATCATGTTCCAAAAAAGAGCCGGTCTGCCCGGTTTAGATGCGAACGATTCATAACGGCGCACCGCTGATCCGGCTTGCAGGAAAAGGGCGGCTTTGAACAGGCCGTGCAAAATGAGGTGAATAACAGCCGCAATATAGGCCCCTAATGCGCATTGGACGAGCATAAAACCCATCTGCGCGACCGTTGAAGCTGCGAGCTGCCGCTTGTAGTCCGTTTGGACGATCATCATGCCCGTTCCGAGCAAGACGGAAAGGACGGCGGGTACAAGCAGAATAAGCTGCAGTACATCACCGCTGAACATCGGTGCAAAACGAGTCAGCATGACGCCGCCTACATTTACAAGTCCGGCGTGCATGACTGCGGAAACGGGAGTCGGAGCGATTGCTGAATCGAGCAGCCAACGATGAAACGGCCACTGTGCCGCAGGAATCATCACCGTTAAAATGACGAGGAGGCCGATCCCGGTTTTCTCCCATGAGCTGAGCTGTACAAGGCTTTCTTCCGCTATGGCGGATGATAATCGCCAGTGTCCCGTCGAAAGAGACAGCCAAAGAGCGGCAGCTGCTATCGCCAGCCAGCTGAGCGCAAAGATCCGGCCCGCATACAAAGCGGCATTTTTCGCCGCCTGCCACGCGCTGTTTAAGCCGATTAGCGCAGTCAAGCCGAGCAGCGTGATCCCCCAGCATAAAAGGAGCCAGCGAAGATCATCGTTCAGCCAGGCGCATGAAGCTCCTCCTGTCGTAAGCGTCAGCAGCACAAAAAATTTACGGTAGGAGCGGTCGCCGAATAAATACCGGACAGAGTAGCGCTGGACGATGAAGCCGATAGTCAAGACAAACAAGGCGATCAGCCAAGCAAGCGAATCCAAGCGCCAAGAAGCTTCAGCCTGCCCGGGATTTGCCGTTATCAATGCTGCCAGCGCGGCAAGCGGAGGCAGGGCGATGATTTTGGCATGAATCCGTACATATGCCAATGGAACCTTTCGATTCAGGACGAGCAGTGCGCTGAACATACAAAGCGCAAGCGACGCGAAAAATATTTTCAGCCAAAATAAAGAATCTAGCATATCAAACATCCGGCATCCCTCCGTCGGGATGATGGAATAGAACATACTGTTTCATATCTTGCCTTCCTTTCTGAAAACGTAAAAAAAGCCGGTATATTCAGGACTGGCCTATTTCAGCCAATCTTTCTGAATGATACCGGCTTATCTTTAACTCATGTTCATGCTTTAAAGATCTTCCGTTTTTCTATGACAATTTTTTTTGCAGGTCGTTTGCCAATTTAAACACCATAATCCGTTCGCCTGTGCGCGTGCTGATATCCGTATGAAAGCTGATCGTCTCTTCACCGGTCAGCTTCTTCATCATGCGGCTCAGCTGCTCTATACCCGATTCCACCAAACCGGAGCGGGTTCTTTTAATTGACAGCAGGCCTTCTTTTGTACTGCAAAGTTCGTATTCGGCGGGCGTCAAAATACCGTTCAGGGAAACGATGACCATATTTCTTATAATATCTGTTTTAACAGATACGGATCCGCGTCCCAAATAGTCTTTTTCCCATTGGGTTAAGGCTTTGCTTATCTCCGCCTCCAAAGACCCCTTCGTCACTTTCTGTTTTTCCAATGCTATATCCTCCTGAAAAACGGTATATTTCTTTTCCTTATACAAGAGAATAGGGAAAATGAAATATACCGTCCTATCAAAATGTTAATGTCATGCATGGTAAAGGTTGCTTTTTCATGCGACCATAATGGGATTATAGCCGAATGCTAAAGCTCTTTTGCATGAGATTACGATTATTGATTTTACGGAATTACTTTTTAAATATCATATCTTTTAAGATTTATGATGTCAATACCGTTCTTTTATTGGATAAAAAAGAGGAATGCCGTCTTAGCAGACGAGCATTCCCTTGGCGACTGCACCGGCTTTTTCCTTGCCGTTCAGCAGTTCGGCAAGCTTGAGGGCAAACGGGATCGTGGTCGCCGGCCCTCTGGAAGTAATGATATTTCCATCAACGACGACGTTTTCATGTGCGGTGACATCCGCCCCTGTTAAATGTTCTTCAACTCCCGGATAGCAGGTCGCTTTTTTTCCGCTGACAAGCCCCGTTTTTCCGAGCGTCATCGTTGCCGCACAAATGGCGGCAACATATTTTCCTGCATTTGCCGCTTCTGTCAGCGTCTTATGCAGAGCTTGATGCTCCAGCATTTTTTTGCTGCCTACATTTCCGCCCGGAAGAATCAGCATATCCGCTTCTTGCCAATCAGCATCGTCAAACATGACGTCTGCCTCGACGACAATGTCATGTCCGCCTTTCACGCTGCGCGATGGATCAAGCGAGACGGTGACGGTCTCAACTTCTGCCCTTCGTAAAACATCAATTGTTGCTATCGCTTCAATTTCTTCGAATCCGTCGATTAAAAAAACATACGCTTTCTTCATGAAAAAACCTCCTTCGTCTCTACCGTTCATTCTAACCGCGGCAACGACATTTCCGCAACTGACGAAGTAGACAAATTGAGACACCTGTCTCGTTTTGTCTCTTGTTCTGAAAGGATGTCCGCCTGAAAAGCGGTTTATGTTCGCTTCGGAGAGCTGGCACGATTTTTGCATCATAACGTGTGAGTAAAAAAGACAGGAGGTTTTTTCATATGGAAGAGGCACTGACAAAGGAAAAAGCAGTGTGGATGTATCAAAAAATGCTGGAAATCCGCTATTTCGAAGATCAGGTTCATCAGCTGTTTGCTAAAGGAATACTGCCGGGTTTTGTCCATCTTTACGCCGGAGAAGAAGCGGTCGCTGCGGGCGTCTGCGCTCATCTGAATGATGAAGACACCATCACGAGCACACATCGCGGCCATGGGCACTGCATTGCAAAAGGGTGCGACTTGAAAGGCATGATGGCCGAGATATACGGAAAATCTGCAGGACTTTGTAAAGGAAAAGGCGGATCGATGCATATTGCAGACTTTGACAAAGGGATGCTAGGCGCAAACGGAATCGTCGGCGGGGGATTTCCTTTGGCCTGCGGAGCAGCTCTCACTGCAAAGTATAAAAAGACTAAAAATGTAAGCGTTTGCTTTTTTGGCGACGGCGCCAACAACCAGGGGACATTTCACGAAGGGATCAACCTTGCCGCCATCTGGAAGCTCCCTGTCATATTTGTCGCCGAAAACAACGGGTATGGCGAAGCGACTCCGTTTTCCTATGCGTCAAGCTGCGAGTCGATCGCAGATCGTGCGGCCGCTTATGGGATTCCGGGCGTTCGCGTTGATGGAAAAGATGCGGCCGCGGTCTTCCAGGCTGCGGGCCGGGCGATAGAGCGTGCCAAAAACGGAGAAGGACCGACGCTCATTGAGTGTATGACATACCGGAACTACGGCCATTTTGAAGGAGATGCCCAGCGCTACAAAACAAATGAAGAAAAAGCGGTGCATCAGGAAGAAAAAGATGCCATTGCCGTGTTCAAAAGCGAACTGCTGGCAAAAGGGCTGATGAGTGAAGAAGAGCAGTCGCGGATTGAAAAAGAAGTTGAAGAAGCGGTCGAGGAAGCGGTCGCATTCAGCGAAAAAAGCGCTTATCCGGAAGAAACCGAACTGCTGACGGATGTATATGTATCCTATTAATTCATGAAGGGGGAAGGAAACATGACGAGGGAAATCAGCATGTCAGCCGCATTGAATGAAGCGATCAAACTTGCGATGAGAAGGGACGATCACGTCATTTTAATGGGGGAAGATGTCGCAGGAGGAGCGAATGTCGATCATCTGCAGGATGATGAAGCATGGGGCGGTGTGCTCGGCGTCACGAAAGGGATTGTTCAGGAATTTGGACGGGAGCGCGTCCTTGATACGCCGATCAGTGAAGCGGGGTACATCGGCGCAGCCATGGCTGCTGCTTCAACCGGTTTAAGGCCGATCGCGGAATTGATGTTTAACGATTTTATCGGAACATGTTTGGACCAGGTGCTGAACCAGGGAGCGAAATTCCGCTACATGTTTGGCGGCAAAGCGGAAGTTCCGATTACGATCCGGACGACCCACGGCGCCGGCTTTAGGGCGGCCGCCCAGCATTCGCAAAGCTTGTATGCCCTATTTACAAGCATTCCCGGACTGAAAGTGATTGTGCCGTCGACCCCGTACGACGCAAAAGGATTATTGCTCGCTGCGATTGAAGATCAGGACCCGGTTATCTTTTTTGAAGACAAAACGCTGTACAACATGACAGGCGATGTGCCGGAAGAATATTACACGCTTCCAATCGGAAAAGCAGATATCAAGCGGAAAGGCGCCGATGTAACGATTATTGCAATCGGCAAACAGGTTCATACGGCGCTTCAAGCGGCGGAACAGCTCTCAGCGCGGGGAATCGAAGCCGAAATCCTTGATCCGCGAAGCCTTTCGCCGCTTGATGAAGAGGCCGTCCTTGCATCCGTAGAAAAAACAAACAGGCTTGTGATCGTCGATGAGGCCAATCCGAGATGCAGCATCGCCGCGGATATCGCATCATTGGCGGCAGATAAAGGATTTGATTCGCTTGACGCACCGGTTAAAAAGGTGACGGCTCCGCATACGCCGGTGCCATTTTCACCGCCTCTTGAAGACCTGTATTTGCCGACGCCGGAAAAAGTCGTGAACACCGTGCTTGAGATGCTCGGAGAAACATCAACACATACGGTGTAAAGATTGGAAAGGAGAGGAGAACATGGCTGTCGAAGTGGTCATGCCGAAATTGGGGATGTCGATGAAAGAAGGTACGGTTTCCGTCTGGAATAAAAAAGTCGGGGAAGCCGTTGAAAAAGGAGAAAGCATTGCCAGCATCAATTCCGAAAAAATCGAAATGGAAATCGAATCTCCGGCAAACGGAACCGTGTTGGACATCCAAGTATCTGAAGGAGAGGGAGTGCCGCCGGGAACCGTCATCTGCCGCATCGGAAATGAAAACGAACAAACGCAGGAGAGCCAAACAAAACAGCCGGATCCCACGAAAGAACGGATTAAAATTTCTCCGGCTGCGCGCAAAATTGCGCAAAGCGCAAATATAGACATCAAAACGCTGAAGGGCACAGGCCCCGGGGGGAGAATTACGAAAGCGGATGTGTTGCAGGCGCTTCCCGGCCGGCCGAACAAGCAGGCGGCTAAGGCTGAAGCTGAAGAGCGGCCGCCGGCAAGCCCGATGAGGAAAACGATAGCCGCAAGAATGACGGAAAGCCTGCAAAACAGCGCCCAGCTGACGATTACGATGAAGGCGGACATCACGAAATTAACAGTCCTGCAAAAACAGCTTAATGAAACCGCTCAATCAAGATACGATACGAAGCTGACGATCACTGATTTTGCCGCCAGGGCAGCTGTTTTTTCGCTTTTGGATCATCCGGCCATGAACAGTGTTTATCAAGACGGAAGGCTTGCGACCTTTGAGCATGTTCATTTAGGAGTGGCGGCCGCTTTGGACGAAGGCCTGGCCGTTCCCGTCATCCGCCATGCCGAGCGGCTCCCGCTGATCGAATTGGCCAAGAAAATCAAATGGTACGCCAAAAAAGCGCGGGAAGGCCGGCTTCTACACGATGAAATAGAAGGATCGACATTTACGATTACAAACCTCGGCGCATATGGTGTCGAGCACTTTACCCCGATCTTGAATCCGCCGGAAACCGGGATACTCGGAGTCGGCCAAATGTATTCGGCACCCGTTTATCAAGACGGAGAACTGACAAAGGGCGCCATTCTGCCGCTCAGTCTGACTTTTGATCACCGCGCGCTTGATGGTGCGCCTGCTGCAGCATTCCTTTCAGATGTGAAAAACTATTTGGAAGATCCGGCATCAATTCTTTTATAGAGAGAAGGTGGATAGACTGTGACACTTGCAATTATAGGAGGGGGACCTGCGGGTTACGTGGCGGCGATTACAGCGGCCAAAAATAGCAGAGAAGTCATCCTGATTGAAGATGGTTCCCTCGGAGGAACGTGTTTAAATGAAGGATGCATACCGACCAAAGCGCTTCTTGAAAGCGCAGATATGTTCGAGAAAATAAAATCCGCCGGCGCATTCGGAATCGGGCTGTCAGGCGAAAGCCCGACGGTTCAGTGGGAGGCCGTCCAAAGCCGTAAGAGAGAGATCATTCAGCGGCTCGCCGGGGGTATTGAATATTTGATGAATAAAAATAAAATCAAGGTTCTGCAAGGAAAAGCATCGTTTTTGTCCGAACACGACATACTTGTTGAAAAGGACGGAAAACAGGAGGTCATCAATGCCGGGCATGTGATTATAGCGGCAGGGGCAGCACCTGCCGCACTGCCTTTTGCGTCTTTTGACGGGAGCTGGATCATCCACAGCGGAGATGCCATGTCATTGCCGTCCATCCCTGAAACGATTTTTATTATCGGCGGAGGAATCATCGGCTGTGAATTTGCCAGTATATACAGCAGGCTGGGAGCGAACGTGATCATAGCCGAGCAGGCGGAACAGATTCTGCCTGAGGAAGATCCGGATATTGCCGCCTTTCTTCGCACAAGTCTCGAGGAGTCCGGCGTCCGTGTTTTCACATCTGTACAAGTGGAGCGTCTTGATCCTGCCAGGCAGCGCGTCTTTCTGAAAAATGGCGATGACAGCTTTAATATTCAAGCTGATCGATGTCTCGTCGCCGTCGGCCGAAAGCCGAGGACTGATGATCTGAAGCTTGACCATATCGGAGTCCAATATGACAGGAAAGGGATTCATGTCAACCAGCATATGCAGACAAACATCCCGCATATTTATGCGTGCGGGGATATCACAGGCGGGGTTCAGCTGGCGCATGCCGCTTTTCACGAAGGAACCGTCGCCGCATCCCATGCCTCAGGCAGAGACATGAAGGTCAACAGTGACATTATTCCGCGCTGCATCTATACTTCGCCTGAAATCGCAAGCGTCGGCTTAAATGAAAAAAAGGCGAGGGAGCGCTACAGGGATGTTCGTATCGGAGAGTTTCCGTTTTCTTCAAACGGAAAAGCGCTTATTTTGAATGAAACTGCCGGCAAGGTCAAAATCATCATAGAGCCGGAGTATCAGGAAATTGTCGGGGTTTCGATCGTGGGTCCGGGAGCAACCGAACTGATCGGCCAGGCAGCCGTAATGTTGCATGCAGAGCTGACGGCAGACGCAATGGAGCACTTCATCGCGGCCCATCCGACTCTTTCGGAAACGATTCACGAAGCTTTGCTGCAAGCCGCAGGTCGGGCCATTCACTGCTGAATAAGGGAGAACTTCGCACAGCGTGAGAGTGCGGAGTTTTTTTTATCGATATTGAAAGCGCTTTTATAATATAATGAGGAAAAAGCATGAGGAGAGGATGGAATGAATCCGACGCCCTGCTATTTAAATACGTGGAAACGCTTTGTTCAGGAAGGGCTTCTTGATCAGGCCCGCTTGAACAAAAGAGTCATGGAATCATGGTACCGCTGCAAAAATCGAAATGTCAATCCGTATTTAGATAAAGGACAGTCAATTTTAAAAAAGGATTTATTCGACGCTCAAAAAAAGAAACACTCGTTATTCCTCGATATCGCCCTGCCTTATCTACACAATATCAGCCGTGAATTAAAAGAGTCGGAAATGATGGCGCTCCTGATCGATGCCGACGGGTACGTATTAAGCTTGGCCGGCTGCCGGAGGACGCTTGAAGAGGCGAAAAAAATCAATTTTGTCGAGGGCGTGCGCTGGACGGAAACAGAAGTCGGCACGAACGCCATCGGAACCGCACTTGAAATCGGCGAAGCTGTCACCATTCACGGGACCGAGCATTTTTCGGTCGCTTCCCACCATTGGAGCTGTTCTGCTGCACCGATTCGCGATGAAGACGGCACCGTTATGGGTTTAATCGATATTTCCTGCCTCACGGATAGAAGGCATCCCTTTATGCTTGGGATGGCTGCCACTGCCGCACACGCCATCGAACGCGAGATCAGCGCACATACGAAAAAAAACGAAGCCGAGCTCATCAGCCATTGTCTTGAAAAAATCGATTCGGATCAGCCGTTTATCGTCTGCAATGAAAAAGACAAAATCGTAGCCGCGAGCAGACCGGTGCGGGAACGTTTTTCCGACTGGAGGAGAATGGATGTCAATGATCTGTATGAGCGCGGGTTTGCCGGGGGGCACAAGCAGACAATTTTCTCCGCCAAAGACGGGAGGCCCCTCGGTAAGTCGATTGCACTGGCTGAAGTGTCCCGCAATAAAACAGCTCCATCACTCGTATCCCGTTTCATCTATCCGGGTGAAACAGGAACAAGCCGGGCGTTTCAGCAGGCGCTTCACCACATGAGGCTTGCGGCTAAGACGGATGCGAATGTATACATATGGGGGGAAACAGGCTCCGGAAAGGAACTTGCCGCGAGGGCCATTCATCAGGCGAGCGCACGGAGAAACGGCCCTTTTATCGCCGTCAACTGCGGCGCCATTCCTGAAAGCTTGATGGAGAGCGAATTGTTCGGCTATGCCGAAGGCGCATTTACAGGAGCAAAGCGCCGCGGTTCAAAAGGGAAGTTTGAACAGGCTCACCGCGGTACGATTTTTCTCGATGAAATCGGTGAGATCCCTTATCAGATGCAAGTGGCGCTCTTAAGGATCATCGAAGAGCGGAAGGTCACTCCGATCGGCGGAACCCGTGAAGTTCCCCTCGACATCAGAATCATCACAGCAACACACCGTGATCTGAAAGACCTTCTCCAAAAAGGAAAGATACGTGAAGATCTGTATTACCGCCTTCATGTTTACCCCGTAAAAATACCGCCGCTCAGAGAGCGCAAAGAGGACATACCTGATTTGTTCCGCCACTATCAACAACAACACGAGTGGAAGGCCGAGTTTCCGCCGAATTTTTTCAAGCGGCTTCAGGAATATCATTGGCCTGGTAACATCCGTGAGCTCTTTAATACATTTGAAAGGCTCAGGGTTTTATTTCCGGAAGGCGGACTGATCGATCCGTCCCAATACAGCGCGGTGCTGGACGGACTCGATTGGAACAGCGGCGCACCTTCTGAAGAAGACCGGCTCACATTCAGAGAACGTGTTCTAAAACAAACGATGATGGAAGCTTTGCAAAAAACGAAAGGAAATGTGTCCGAAGCGGCCAAGCTGGCCGGAATTCCAAGAAGCACATTTTACAAGCGGCTTCGAAAATATAACCTTTAGCCTCTCGGCGCCCAAAGCATGACGCTGACGCCGGCTAAACAGATCACAGCCCCGGCCCAATCATAGAGGTCGGGGGTTTTTTTGTCGACCAGCCACCCCCAAAGCACAGCCAGAATAATAAATACGCCCCCGTACGCGGCATAGACGCGCCCGAACGATGGAAATGCCTGAAAAGCCGGGATGACGCCGTAAATGATTAAAGTCAGCCCTCCGGCCAACCCGTACCACAATGGTTTGGATTCCCTCAGCCACAGCCATACGAGATAGCCGCCCCCGATTTCAGCCAAACCCGCCAGTAAAAATAAACCGATTGCGATCATCATCAACAACACACTCCAATTCACGTGAATTGTCTCTATTCTACACGACATAAAACGGCCGGGAAAGTTCCCGTTTTTCGGGAAAATAAACAGAACGCGAGTATAGGAACTGTCTCCCCCGAACCTGTTGGAACGGCTCCTTCAGCATGATATAAGTAAATTGTAAACGCTTATAAGGGGGCTTTAAAAATGGATAAAACGTATTCGATTGTCATTGCAGGCGGAGGAAGCACATTTACCCCGGGGATTGTATTGATGCTCTTGGACAATCTGGATGATTTCCCGATCCGACAGCTGAAATTGTATGACAATGATGGAGAGCGGCAAGACAAAATAGCCGGCGCCTGTGAAGTGTTGGTTAAAGAAAGAGCTCCGCATATTCAATTTTTAGCGACGACCGATCCGGAAGAGGCGTTTTCCGATGTTGATTTCGTCATGGCTCATATCAGAGTCGGTAAATATGCAATGCGTGAGCTCGATGAAAAGATCCCTCTGAAATACGGAGTCGTCGGCCAGGAGACGTGCGGACCCGGAGGGATTGCGTACGGAATGAGGTCGATTGGCGGCGTGCTTGAGCTCATTGATTATATGGAAACCTATTCGCCTGACGCGTGGATGCTGAACTATTCAAACCCGGCTGCAATCGTCGCCGAAGCGACAAGAAGGCTGCGGCCGACATCAAAAGTGCTGAACATTTGCGATATGCCGATCGGTATCGAAGACAGGATGGCTCAGATTCTCGGACTGTCTTCGCGGAAGGAGATGGTTGTCCGCTATTACGGCCTTAATCATTTTGGCTGGTGGACGTCAATTTGTGATAAAGACGGCAACGATCTGATGCCGGCGATCAAAGAGCATGTCAGGAGGTTCGGCTATATTCCGGAACAGGAGCATGAAAAGGCTGAGGCGAGCTGGAATGACACGTTCAAAAAAGCGCGGGAAGTATTTGAACTCGATCCTGAGACGCTTCCAAATACGTATTTGCAATATTATTTTTATCCTGATGATATGGTGAAAAAATCAAACCCTGAATTTACCCGGGCGAACGAAGTAATGGAAGGGCGGGAGAAATTCATTTTCGGCGAGTGTGAAAAAATCGCAAAAGCCCAATCGAGCGCCGGCAGCAAAATCGAAATTGATGATCATGCTTCATATATTGTCGACCTTGCGCGCGCCCTTGCATTCAATACCGGTGAACGGATGCTTTTAATCGTTGAAAATAACGGAGCGATCCAAAACTTCGATTCATCGGCGATGGTAGAGGTGCCTTGCATTGTCGGCAAGAACGGTCCGGAGCCGATCACAATCGGCAAAATACCGCAGTTCCAAAAAGGGCTGATGGAACAGCAGGTGTCGGTTGAAAAGCTTGTCGTTGAAGCCTGGATTGAAAAATCGTATCAAAAGCTTTGGCAGGCTCTGATTTTGTCGCGGACTGTGCCGAATGCACGAACAGCCAAACTGATTCTCGATGATCTGATTGAAGCGAACAAAGGCTATTGGCCGGAGCTCTCCGCGGAAAATCTTCAGCCGTCGCTTTAAGGATGAAAGCGCCTGGGGCTCCTGAGCCAGACCGCCAGCCCAGGCATATCCCCCCATTTATTCTCGTATTTTATATAATAGAGACAGAGAATAAATGGGGTGAAAATGATGCAGTTGGAAGAATTAATGAACAAGCATTATAAAAAATTGAACGAAAACGATTTTCATGTTTTGAAATATATTTTGAACCATCAAGACACTTGCTACAAGCTGGGCATCAACGAATTAGCAAAGAAGTGCAATGTATCCCGCACATCGATTTTAAGACTTTCTCAAAAACTGGATTTCAGCGGGTACAGCGAGTTCAGGGTGTTTCTGAAGTGGGAGGCCGAGAAGCGGGAAGAAGAGCGGGAAGATTGCCGTTCCTTTGAAAGCCTCATGAGGGATATGGAAGCGAGCATGAAATATTTGAAAAATACGGATTTGCGAAAGATGTGCCAGCTCATTGACGAAGCGGACCGGATTTTTGTCTATGGTTCAGGCACGGCTCAGACGACGTGCGCTTATGAGCTGCAGCGAATGTTTGTTTCTCAGCACCGTTATTTGACGGTGATCAAAGATCAAATCGATTTCGACCTCATGTTTCCTGATTTTAGCACGGCCGATCTGATCATCATCATTTCGCTGTCAGGAGAAACCCCGTCGCTGATTCCGCAGGCACAGTCTTTGTCGGCTAAAGGCATTCCTTTTATCTCTTTGACGAATTTGAAAAATAATCTGCTCGCCCAGCTCACTCCTTACAATCTCTATGCGCCGAGCCAGACGGTGACGGTTTATCCAAAAACAGAGCTGACCGCTTTTGCACCCTTTTTTCTCGTTGGGGAAGCGCTGTTTCGCAGCTATGTCGACTATGCTGAAGAAAAGAAAAATCAGGAGTAACAGGGGGGATTCGCATTGATGCAAAAAGTACAGCGGTTCGGAAGCGCCATGTTTGTGCCGGTTTTGCTATTTGCTTTTGCCGGGATCGTCGTGGGCCTCAGCACATTATTTAAGAATGAGCAGCTGATGGGATCGCTTGCCAGTCAGGATACCTTTTGGTATCAATTCTGGTATATCCTTGAGGAAGGCGGCTGGACCGTTTTCAGGCAAATGCCGCTGTTGTTTGCGGTCGGAATTCCGATCGCACTGGCAAAAAAAGCGCAAGCGCGGGCATGTTTGGAAGCGCTTACTACTTATTTGACCTTCAATTATTTTGTCAGCGCTATTTTGACTGTATGGGGCGACTTTTTCGGAGTTGATATGACTCAGGAAGCAGGAGGAACAAGCGGGCTTGCAGAAATTGCCGGCATCAAAACCCTTGATACGAACATTATCGGGGCGATTCTGATTTCATCGATTGTCGTTTATATCCACAACCGCTATTTTGATAAGAAGCTGCCCGATTTTTTAGGGATTTTTCAAGGCTCTTCATTCGTCGTCATTATTTCATTTGCGATTATGCTTCCGGTAGCACTGGCAACCGCGTGGATTTGGCCGATGGTGCAGGACGGCATTGCGTCGCTGCAAAGCTTCCTTGTCGCCTCAGGTGCTTTCGGTGTATGGGTTTACACATTTTTAGAAAGAATTTTGATCCCTACGGGCCTGCATCACTTCATATACACGCCATTTGTTTTCGGCCCGGCCGTAGTTGAAGGCGGGATTGTCACCTATTGGGCGCAGCATCTCAGCGAGTTTTCAGCAAGCTCTGAACCGTTGAAAGAGCTCTTTCCTCAAGGCGGATTCGCGCTCCACGGAAACTCCAAAATCTTCGGAATTCTGGGGATCGCACTAGCCATCTATGTAACAGCCAAAAAAGAAAAGAAAAAAATCGTTGCCGGTCTGCTGATTCCGATCACGCTGACAGCGGTAATTGCGGGGATCACGGAGCCGATTGAATTTACGTTTTTGTTCATTTCGCCGCTGCTGTTTTTCGTACACAGCCTCTTGGCCGCGACGATGGCAACCTTGATGTATGCTGCAGGGGTGGTCGGAAATATGGGCGGCGGTTTAATCGAGATTTTAACGCTCAACTGGATCCCTCTGTTTCATCAGCACGGCAGCACTTATGTTTTTCAAATTTTGATCGGCTTGTCTTTCACCGCCATTTACTTCTTCGTATTCAGGTTCTTGATTTTAAAATTGGATATTGCCACGCCGGGGCGTGAAAAAGACCAGCAGCAGGAGACAAAATTTTATTCGAAAAAAGATTACAAGGCGAAAAAAGAATCCGAAAAAGAGGTTTCTGCGGCGCAGGAAATTGCTGAGACCGATCAGGCGGTTCTTTGCATCAAAGCGCTCGGCGGAAAAGAAAACATTGCGGAGGTGACAAACTGCGCGACAAGACTGAGAGTCAGCGTGTATGACGAGTCAAAAGTGGAGCCGGACAGTACGTTTAAGTCCTTTGGCGTTCACGGTGTCGTCAGAAACGGAAAAGCCTTGCAAATTATTATCGGTCTTTCGGTTCCGCAAGTCCGTGAAAGGGTCGAGAAGCTGCTGAACCAATCATAATTGCGCCGGTGCAAATGGCATCTCCTGAAATGACACATGCAAGCTGCAGAGACTTGCATGTGCGATTGGGGGATGCTCTTTTAATGCAAAGACAAGCTAACGCTTCACAGGTTATCCACATTAGCTCGCTCTATGCCGATGTTTACCTTTTTTTACAATTCAGCACGTAAATTTCATTCTTCAGCCGTTCAGATGTTTTAATGACAACTTTTTCGGTGCCCTGAAAATCCAAAATGCCGTCGTATCTTTCGATGACTTCGTCAATATGTTTGAAGTGGCGGACGTGGGCGCGTGAATCATAGTTAGGCACAGAAATCACCATGTCGCTCCCTTGAGGAAGACTCGATAAAAACGCTTTGTCTTTCTCTATATGCTCTAACACTTCCAGCAAAACAAAAACATGATATTTTTGCAGCATCCGGACGATCGCCTCGTCATATACATTTCCTTCGATGAAAGTAAACGAGGGATTATACCTTTTGGCTTCTTCAAGCATTCCTTTGGAAAAATCGATGCCTAAATATTTTCTGTATCCTTTGTCATATAAAAGCTTTGCGAATCTCCCAGTGCCGCAGCCGATATCGACAATCGTTTCATCTTTGGACTCCGGCAATAAACGTGCAGCTTCTTCATACACCTTTCTCCACGGGCTTTTTTCAAGCGGAATCAGATGTCGGTCAATAAATTGATCATAAAATTCAGCTGGCATTTCCGTTCCCATGTTTTTCACCTCGAAATCTTTTAAATCATCAGTAATAGAAATATATGTCCGGAAAGAAAATGCGTGCGGGAAGAATCCAGCCGATAAGAAAAATAGATCTATTCATCATTGTTCCTGCTGCTCTAAAAAATCTATTATTGTGTCTACTATTTCTTGTGCACGCGCATGATAGGTATGCTGTGAATGAACGAGACGGTAGCCGTTGTCTGTGATACGCTGCCTTTCTTTTTTATTTTGAAGATAGTATTTTGCTTTGTCATAAAAGTCTTCAACTTCACAAGCAATGAAATGGGTGCCGTCTTTAAAGCCAAGATCGAAAATATCTTGATTTGGCTCCGCCAGCAACAGCGTTCTGCAGGCAGGGGCTTCATAAAATTTTAACAACGGGTAGCGGAGGGCGCTTCCGCATGTGAAAAATATCTTTGCTCTGTTCAATTCCTGGGCATATTTTTCATTCAAAAAAGCCTGCTTGATTTCTTCTTCGTCAGTTATGACATTGCCGGGATGGGGGTGGTGAACAAACCCTTCTTCATGCTTCATGGTCTGCAATACAGCCTCCCTAAAAAGGTATTTTCCTTTTGGGGGATATCTTTTGTTTCCTTCATGTACAAGCCCCATGAGCAAATAGTCTATCGTTTTCTTCAACTTCCAGTCCTTGAATATTTCTGGATCAACTGCCCATGGAACCCATCTGAATTTGTCTTTGTACTGGGGGTATTCATTTAAAAAATGCTCTTTTGTCACTGAAAAAATTAAATCAATTTGGTTGTCTTCGAAATAGCTGCTTCTGATCTGTTTATTAAAATGAGAATCGATCACAAACGCGCCGGTGGGGATGTTTGTATCTTTGAGCCCCCTAATGTTTGGGGACAATGAGAAGCCGTAGGCAATGTCGTAGTGGAAAATGAAATCAGGACGAAATTGGATTTTGTCCAATATATCCGGAAGATAGCCGTCCGTATGCCAGTACATGACTTCGGCAAACTCCTCAAGAGATTTCATCATTTTATACTTTACTTCATGTTTGGGCATGGTCTTCCAAAACGTTTTAATCAGAACTAATATTTTCAAGCATCTCCGCATTTCTTTCTCCTCTCAAGACATCTTCGTCATCTTTCCCTATTTAATATATGAGGATTAAAAATTGATGTTCAGGCAAGCGTTAAAAAGACGGGGGGCTGGGGGCAGCTTGAAAATATGCGGAATTAATCAGCAAAACAAAAAGGCGATGCACCTGAGATGCACGCCTTTTTTAATGATTTTCCCGTTCATTGGCTTCGTCCAGATCTATCCATTCCTGCGACCATTTTTCCATTCCTTTAAGGACCGGTTCGAGCGCCTGCCCTTTTTCAGTCAGGGAGTATTCGATCCGCACCGGAGTTTCTGGATACACATGCCGGTGGATGATGCCCTCGTGTTCGAGTTCTTTTAATCTTTCGGATAACAGCCTTCCGCTGATGGGAAGGGAAGATTCTATATGGCAAAACCGCTGCGGGCCGTTAAGAAGCTGGTGAATGATGAATCCGTTCCAGCGCTGACTTATCATTTTCATTCCTTTTTCAAATTTCGGACATAAAGATGATAGGCTCATGTTCCTCACCTCTCTAGGTCTATTATAACGGTATATCAATGAATGAGCAAAGCTCATAAAATGTCTTGACGTAAGTTTGTTATTTATATATACTAACTTACACAAAGTAAGTAACGAACGAAAAAAGGAGGACACTGCAGACTTATTCAAGGGGATATGTTGATAGATGGATAAAGTTGGCGTTCGTCATTGGTCTTTAAAATAAAAATTGAACAAGAGGAGAAAATAATGAGCAACAAATACGAATTAGGTGCATTAATTTTACGTTTGGTTACAGGTCTTACATTTTTGCTTCACGGGCTTTCAAAATTTCAAGGCGGGATTGAAAATACTGTAGGATTCTTCAGCAGTGTCGGAATTCCGGGCTTTCTCGCCTATATCGTAGCGATTATCGAATTGGCCGGAGGGGCTTTGATGATTCTCGGGCTCGGTACACGTGTGATTGGCCTTTTATTTGCGATTGTCATGCTGGGGGCCATTTTCACTGTTAAGCTCTCCGCCGGTTTCATGGGAACGGATGGAGGCGCAGGCTATGAATTTGACGTTACGCTTCTTGCAATGTCTGTATACTTGGCCTTGAGCGGAAGCAGCATGCTGTCCCTTGGGGAAATGATCCTGAAATCAAGGAAAGAAGGAAAAACAGATGACGCAGCAAATCCACCCGGGCACTGAGCTCGGATATGTCAAGCTGAAGGTGAGCCGTCTTGAAAGATCGGTTTCTTTTTACAGGGATGTGATCGGTTTTCAAGTATTAAAACAGGACGGCAAAACGGCGGAGTTCACAGTTGACGGAAAAAATCCGCTTTTGATCATTGAGGAGATTCCAAATGCTGTTGTTCTTCCTGAACGATCGGCAGCAGGCCTTTATCATTTTGCCATTTTGCTTCCAAACCGAAAGCAGCTCGGCATGGCTGTGAAGCATTTGATCCGCGCCGGCATTGAACTCGGCCAGGGAGATCACCTTGTCAGCGAGGCGTTTTACTTGTCAGATCCTGATCAAAATGGAATCGAAATCTACCGCGACCGTCCGCGAGAGGGATGGAAGCGCGATGAGCAGGGGAACTACGTGATGGGTACGGAGCCGGTTGATGTCCAAGGACTTCTGGAAGAAGCCGATGGCCACGAATGGCAAGGTCTTCCCCCGGAAACAAAAATCGGACACGTCCATTTTCACGTCCGGGATTTGAAGCAGGCGAAAGAATTTTACCACTCTGTACTGGGATTTGATATCACAGGAGATTATCAACACATGTCAGCGCTTTTTGTCTCTGCCGGAGGCTACCATCATCATATCGGCTTAAACATCTGGGCCGGACAGCATGCGCCATTTGCCCCGCTTGATGCGGCAGGCATGGCGTATTACACGGTTCTTTTACCGAATCGAGCGGAACTTGACCGAATTGCAAAAAAACTGAAAAGCTCGGGTTATGCCGTTGAGCATGAAGAAAACGCATGGTTTGTTAAAGACCCGGCATCAGGTATTGATATCAGATTGACCGTTTGAAAAGGCGAAACTCCAGTTTCGCCTTTTTTTATGCCATTCAATCAAAGGACAACAAAAGCAAAGAATGAGAAGAAACAGACATAAATAACAAAGATTCAGGGGCAGCAGCTATGCTAACATGAATTTGAAAATCTGGAAATGAGGGGTGAAGGTTGATGGCAAAAAGCCTGACTGGCAAGGCGAAACATCATCCGCCTGTCTGGAATCCGAACATTGACGGCGGGCGGTTTTGCAATCCCGTTCTTTTCATGGACTACTCAGATCCGGATGTCATTCGGAAAGGCAGCGACTTTTTTATGGCGGCTTCAAGTTTTTCCTGTTTTCCCGGAATTCCCATTTTGCACTCGACAGATTTGGTGAACTGGTCATTGATCAGCCATGTGTTTGACGAGCTCCCCTTCGGCGAATATGAGGCCCCTGCTCATGGCAAAGGAGCGTGGGCGCCGAGCATTCGATACCATAACGGAGAATTCTGGGTGTATTTCGCAACGCCTGATGAAGGAATCTTCATGAGCAAAACATCAGATCCGTTTAAAGGATGGGAGCCTCTCATACAGGTCAAAAAGACAAAGGGCTGGATTGATCCTTGTCCATTTTGGGATGACGATGGAAATGCCTATCTGATCCATGCTTACGCAAACAGCAGAATCGGGATCAAGAGCAAGCTGAATCTTTGCCGAATGAAAAAAGACGGAACGGCTTTGGAAGACGATGGAGAAATCGTCTTTGACGGCACGCTGAACCACCCTACGATTGAAGGACCGAAATTGTATAAAAAAGACGGCTATTATTATATCTTTGCTCCGGCGGGAGGGGTGAAGACAGGCTGGCAGACGGTTTTGCGGAGCAAGCAGATTTACGGTCCCTATGAAGACAAGGTTGTCCTTCACCAAGGAAATACGGTCATTAACGGTCCGCACCAGGGAGGCTGGGTTGAACTTGATTCCGGAGAGTCATGGTTTATCCACTTTCAAGATCGCGGAGCATTCGGCAGAGTTGTGCAACTTCAACCTGTCCGCTGGTTCGACGGCTGGCCGCTGATGGGTGAAGACATAAACGGCGACGGGATCGGAGAACCGGTTTTGCATTGGGAAAAGCCGAAGACGGGCGCCAAAGAAGTGAAACTGCCCTTTGATCATGGCAATGATGATTTTTCTTCTTCAGACCGCCTTGCGCTTCATTGGCAATGGGAAGCGAATCCGAAGCAAGAATGGTACTCTCTCAGCGCCAGTCCCGGCCGGCTTCGCTTATACAGCCGCGGCATCGCTCATCCGTTCAAACTGAGCCGCCTGCCGAACCTTCTGATGCAGAAATTTTCGGGGCCAAGCTTCACAGCAACGGTCAAATTGTCGCTAAACGCCTTGTCGGAAACTATGATGGCCGGCTTGGCTGTCATGGGAAGGGAATACGCCTATCTCGGCTTCTCGAAATCAGAAAACGGTTATCGGCTTTCTGTATACGAAGGCCGTATAGAAGGTGATCAGGAAGATGTCAAAACAGAAGAGCGCGGCGTACATGCGGAAATGGTCTATTTGCGCGTGACTGTTGATGAACAGGCGGTCTGCCGTTTCAGCTGCAGCATGGACCGGCGTCATTTCACACAGATTGGGAATTCGTTTCAGGCTGTTCCCGGACTGTGGACGGGTGCCAAAGCAGGTGTATATTGCGCCGATACCGGCGGAGAAGACGGACAGGACGGATGGTGCGATATCGAATGGTTCAGTGTCGAACCGGCAGGAGGGGAATGCCATGAGCGGTGAACACACATATACGAACCCGGTGTTGACCGGTTTTCATCCGGACCCTTCAATTATCAGAGTCGGGGAAGATTATTACATGGTGAACTCAACGTTCCAGTATTTCCCGGCAATCGTTATTTCCCACTCTAAAGATTTAGTCCATTGGAAGATCATCGGCCACGGAATCACGGAAAATGAAGGATTGGACCTGTCGGATATCAATGATTCGCACGGCATTTGGGCGCCTGATATTTCGTATCATAACGGAACCTTCTACATCTTCGCGACGCACAGGATGAACGGACCGACTGTCATCAACGGCCGAAAGCTGATCCGCAGGCAGATTATGATCAAGTCCAGCCGCCCCGAAGGGCCTTATTCAAAGCCCGTTTTCATTGATGAAGGCAGCGGCATCGATCCTTCTCACTTCGTTGACGGCGACGGGAAACACTATATGCTGCTCAGTCCTGCCTGCACGCTCTTTCCTCTAAATGAAGAATGCACAGACATCTCCGGCGAGCCGGTTCAGATATGGGAAGGGACTGGGAGAAGGGCGCCTGAAGGGCCGCATTTGCTGAAAAAAGACGGTTATTACTACGCGATATTGGCAGAAGGAGGAACCGGATATTCCCACTCGATTACGACAGCCCGCTCAACGCATTTGTACGGTCCTTATGAGCCCTGCCCGTATAATCCGATTTTAACGCAGACAGACCCGGATGCTCCGATTCAAAGAGCAGGACACGGCAAGCTCGTTGAAACCCAGAATGGAGAATGGTGGGCGGTGTATCTATGCGGACGGCCCAATCAAGGTAGCTATACAACGGTTGGGAGGGAGACCGCTTTGGATCCCGTCGAATGGACGGATGACGGCTGGTTTGTCATCAACAGCCTGAAGGGCCCGAGTCTTGTTCAGCGCGCTCCAAACCTCCCCCAAGTCAAATGGGATGAAAAGAATTTCGACGATTTTGACGAGGATACGCTCGGTCTTGACTGGCAGTTTGTCAGGAATCCCGATCATTCCAGCTGGTCTTTGACCGAGAGACCGGGATATCTCAGGCTGTGGACAGGTGATTGGGATTTACATGACATCCGTGCAAAAAATACGGTCGTCAGAAGGGAAAAGCACCACCTATACAGCGCCGGCGTGAAACTCGACTTTTCACCTTCGGCGTCCGGAGAGCAAGCGGGGATCGTCTGCTACTACAGCACGAATAATTATTTGAAATGCTGCTTGATCTATGAAGAAGGATTGAAGATCAAGGTCGTGGAAAATCGCTCCGGTTGCCAAAAAACGCTGGGGAAAAAACATGCCGAGGCCGGCCCGCTGTTTCTGAAAGCTGTCATCAATAAGCAAAAGAGGGATTTTTACTACAGTTATGAAGGGAAGCATTGGCACCACGCGGGCGGTACAGAGGACGCCAGTTTTTTAAGCGATGAGGGTTCGCGTGACGCAAAGGGACATACGGGAACGATGGTCGGGATATTCGCCAATAACGGCGGAAGCGGCAGAAAGGCTGCCGCTGATTTTGACTGGTTCCGCTATATTGCATATTAAATGTCTCTGCTTTTTTTCCTGTATTGAAGCGGCGGGATGCCGACGATCTCTTTAAACACTTTATTGAAATGGCTGATATGCTTAAAACCGGTATCCGCAGCGATGTCCAATATTTTCTCGTCTGTATCACGAAGCCGTTTTTTCGCTTCGCGGATCCTGATGTGCCGGATATACTCCTGAAGATGAAAGCCGGTCACTTTTTTAAACACTCTGCTTAAATAGGATGGGCTGATATAAAATTGTCCGGCCAATCCGTCTAACGTCATCGTTTCTTGAAAGCTGCAATTGATATATGAAGCGATTTCCGAGATTTTTTCATCCATCGGGTGAAGCGGCCGTGTTTGATTGCGGCCGCCGCCCGCAAGGCTCCGGTAAATGGTGAAAAGCAGCTGAAACAGCAGCGCCCTGACGACATCCTCGTGTCCTTCTTTTTTCAGCTTGCACTCCTTTTTCATCTCCATCAGCATATGTTCGACTGCGGCCTGTTCACGCAGGGAAAATGCGATGAAGTTTTGATTTTCCGGAAACGGAAGAAGCCGATAATGGCTGCACTTCAGCAATGGTTCTATGAAATCGTGCGAGAAATTAATCAGGATGCGTTCGAACTCTTGAACTTCCGTGCTTGACGTTCGGTGGAGGTCGTGGGGATTGATGATGATCATCGTGCCTTTTTCCGCGGTATAGACGCTATGGTTAATAAAATACGTGCGTTCTCCGCTCAGCAGATAATACAGTTCATAGCCTTCATGAACATGCGGCGCGTTCATCTCGGTAAATCCTTTTCTCTGCATATATTGAATCGAAAAAGAATGCTCGGCTATGAAATATTTAGGATGGAGCATGTCGGGCATTCCTCCTTGAGAGCGTTTTCTTAACAAACGGGAGGGATCGTATGAAAAAGTTATGTTGCCTGATCTTGGTCTTGGTTTTTTCCGCGGGCTGTACTCAGCAAAAGGCATCAACGGAAGAGGACGGGGCGCTTGAAATCAATTGGCTCGTACCGCTCCACACACCGCAGCCTCCGAAAGAGAAGGCGCTTGACATCATTGAAGACAAAACGAATACAAAGCTGAAGCTCATCTGGGTTCCGGATTCAACAAAAGAAGAGCGGATCAATACAACCCTTGCAAGCGGAAACATGCCTAAAGTAATGACATTGCCTGATCTTGAAGATTCAGCGGTTGTCAGCGCGCTGCGCTCGGGAATGTTCTGGGAAATCGGACCGTATTTCAAAGACTATCCGAATTTAAGAAAACTTGATAAAACTATATTGAAAAATATTTCGGTTGATGGCAAAGTTTACGGGATTTATAGAGAAAGGCCGATGGCCAGGCAGGGAGTCGTGATTCGGAAAGACTGGCTCGACAATCTCGGATTGGAAATGCCGGAAACCGTTGATGACCTTTATAAAATAGCGAAAGCATTTACAGAACAGGACCCCGATCAAAACGGAAAAGACGACACGTTCGGTCTCGCCGACCGCAATGATCTCACCTTCGGAGCGTTAAAACCCTGGCTTCGTACTTTGGCGCGCCGAACGAATGGGGAACGGACGAAGACGGAAATCTCTTCCCCTATTTTAAGCATGAGGCCTATAAAGACGCAATGGCATACATGAAAAAGCTTTATGAAGAAGGCCTGATGAACAGGGACTTTGCGGTGACAAGCAAAACGCAGCAGCAGGATTTAGTGATTCAGGGGAAAGCGGGAATCTATATCGGCGCGATGAGCGATGCCATGAACTTGCGTGATCAGGGACTCGCTTTGAACCCCGGCTTTCAGCTTGATATCGCAAACCGGATCAAGGGCCCCGACGGCAAGGAGCGCATATGGGCGCTCGGCGGGCATGGCGGGATGTTCGCCATTTCGAAATCAAGCGTCAAGACTGAAAAAGAGGTCAGAAAAATCCTCGCATTTTTTGACAGAATCGCTGAAGAAGACCTCAACAATTTGATGTTGTATGGAATAGAAGGCGTACACTATGAAAAGAAAGGGGGGAGCGGCTATTTTCGAAAGCAGGAAAACTACCATCTGTGGGAAGCGGAAATTCAGCCGTTAAACCAGCTGATTGGCGTCAATAAACAAGCTTTAAAAAGCGCTGAAGATCCGCTCCGCGCCAAAAATGAAAAGCTTGAGGAGGACAACCGGGCAATCGCAGTCCAGAATCCGGCCGAACCGCTGTATTCTGCCGCACAGATGGACAGGGGAACAGAATTGAAGAAAATCATTGATGACGCCACATTTCAATTTATTCTCGGGGAAATCAATGAAAAAGCTTTGACCAGGCAGTCCTGAAATGGGAGAAGCATGGCGGCGGAAAGATCATGAAAGAACTGAATGAAGATCTGAAAAAAGCAAACTAAACAGAAAACCCTTTCCATTTTTTTGAAAAGGAAAGGGTTTTTCATCGTATTCGCTCCAAGTTCATTTTCTTTAAATTCTGCAAAATAAACAATATAATTCCATCATAGGACGAAAAGGAGGAAGCGATATGCAGACTGCCGTTATATATGCACACCCAAATCCAAACAGTTTCAACGGAGCCATTTTAAATCAAGTCATAAAGGCGCTTGAGGACGGTAAGCATTTTTATGACGTCATTGATTTGTATAGAGACCGGTTTGATCCCGTTCTATTATTTGATGAAAAGAAAAGGCGCTCAGATATGAAACGCGATCCGGAAACTGCCGAATATCGAAGAATTGTCAAAAACGCCGACCATCTGATTTTCATTTATCCGCTTTGGTGGGGCGGAATGCCAGCGATCATGAAAGGCTTTATTGACCGCGTTTTTGCCGCCGGAGAAGCCTATACATATCAAGGAAAGCTGCCAAAAGGCCTGCTGAAGGCGCGCACGGCATCAGTTTACTACACGGCTGACGCTCCGTCTTGGTATTTGCGGTTTTGGCGGCGGGATGCCGACTGGGTGACGGTTAAAGATGTGATGTTGAAGTTTTGCGGCGTACGGCGGGTAAAGCGCCTGCTGTTTGCCGGCGTGAAAGACAGCTCTGAAGAAAAACGCACGCAATGGCTTGACCGTGTCTACCGGTCTATAGCTCCTGCAGATCGGGGGATCAGCAAATGACAAAGGAGATGAAGTGGCTGGATTGGGCAAAGGAAATTCAAGCTATCGCCCAGGCGGGGCTTGCCTATACAAAAGATGACTTTGATCGTGAACGTTTTGAGCAGCTTCGCGAGCTGAGCTGCGAAATCATCGCCGATTATACGGAAACGGACTTCTCTAAAGTGAAAGAGCTTTTTGCCGGGGAATCGGGCTATCAAACGCCTAAAGTCGATGTGAGAGCCGTAATTTTTAAAGATCATAAGCTCCTCCTTGTCCAGGAAAAAGCAGACGGCAAATGGGCGCTGCCAGGCGGATGGGCAGACATCGGCTTTACGCCGAAAGAAATCGCGGTTAAAGAAACGCTTGAAGAGACAGGTTTGAAAGTCAAGGCGCATAAACTTCTGGCGGTCATGGATAAAAAGCGCCACAACCACCCCCCTTCCGCCTTCCACATCTATAAGCTGTTTATCTCCTGTCAAATTGTCGGAGGCAAGGCGGAAGCGGGGACTGAAACACAAAACCTTGGTTTTTTCTCATTGGAGAATCTGCCTGAATTATCGGCAGCAAGGAATACCTATGAACAGATCGAATATCTTTTTGAAAAGCATGATGAAGTGTATTGCGACTAAGGGAGGAACAGACAATGGATCAGTTGAAATATCCGATCGGCACCTTTTCCAAACCGCTTGAAGCGGACGAAAGGGAACTGGAAAAATGGATCGGGGATCTGAAGCAAGCGCCGCATCTCCTGAGAAGCGCGGCGGCGGAACTAAATGAAGAACAGCTTGATACGCCGTACCGGACCGGAGGCTGGGCTGTCCGCCAAGTCGTTCACCATCTTGCCGACAGCCATATGAACGGCTATATTCGAAGCAAATTTGCGCTGACAGAAGAGACGCCTTTGATCCGCACGTTTGACGAACAGAATTGGGCCGGGCTTACCGATGCCAGAACGCTGGATCCGGATTTGTCGCTGGCGCTTTTAGACACGCTGCATCTGCGCTGGGCTGCTCTTTTTGAATCTTTGACAGAAGCGGATTTTGAAAAAGCGTACATTTATCCTGGCACAGGTGAGGAGATGAAGCTGTATCAAGCGCTTGCTCTCTATGTGTGGCACTCACAACACCATATTGCCCATATTAAAGCGTTTCGAAAAAGAATGGGCTGGAATTGAAAAAAACGCGCCGCGGGCGCGTTTTTTGTTTGCCGTTTGTTTTCAGCGGGGATTGTTAACAATAACATAACAGCGGAATCGTTGGTTATTGCTTTTTCTAGCCGGTAAATTAAGGTAAGATATATGAGTTATCACCCAAAACGTGATGGATTTATCTTGCGATTAGATTAGAGAGAAGTGGTTTTTCATGAAAAAAAATGCGCTGGCGATTTTAAGGATCGTGATTCCGGCGGCTGTTCTTTTGTTTGTCTTTTTTCAAGCGAAAAAAGAACTGGCCGGGCTGTCTTTTAAAGAAACATTTTTGATTATCGATCAAATTAATCGGATTGACCTATTCATCCTTGTTTTTCTCGGACTTGCCGCCATTTTGGCGATGACATTATACGATTTTGTTCTGGTCCGCTCCCTCGGAATGAAGGTTTCGAAATGGAAAACGATCAAAGTATCATGGATCGCCAACTCACTTAACAATGTTCTCGGGTTCGGCGGATTGTCCGGTGCAGGATTGAGAACGATCCTTTACAAAGAGCATGTTGATGATGTGAAGAAGCTGATCAGGGGGATCGCTTGGCTTGCGTCTTCGGTTCTTCTCGGGCTGTCTGTCCTCAGCCTTCTCGTCCTTGCCGGAATTCTGCCTGCCGGGGATCTGTTTACAGAAAAAACGTGGGTGCTGCTGGCTGTTGCCGGTACGGCGATGATCGCTCCCGGTGCGGCCGTCATTTTAATGATCAAAAAGAAGAGAAGCAGAGGAGCCGAAAAGGGCATGCGGCTTTCGGTCTTCTTTTCTTATCTGGGTGCATCGGTGATCGAGTGGGTTGCCGCAGCAGCGGTCATGTATTATTCCCTTGCAACGATGGGCGTCGAATTGGACTTAAAAACCGTCATCGGCGTTTTTACGATTGCTTCGGTGGCCGGAATGATCAGTCTCGTTCCCGGCGGATTCGGTTCGTTCGACCTGCTTTTTTTGGTCGGAATGAGCCAGCTGGGGGTTGATCAGGAAATCACTCTGACGGCGATTGTGCTCTACCGGATCGCCTATTCGTTTATCCCTTTTGTGTTCGGTCTTATTTTTGCAGCAGCCGATTTGACTGGAAATACGATGAAGAGGCTCGAAGAAAAACCGATTATTGCCCCGGCAATAGAAACGACCAATATTCTGTTGATTTTACACAGAGCGCTCCTATTCAGACTGCTGAACGGTTCGCTTTCAGTCATCGCATTTTGCAGCGGAGCGATTGTGATCGCATCTGTGGCGCTGCCGATTGACAGGATTACATTGATACCGAATATTTCGAAGTTCATGCTGGTGTTTTTTAACGGTTTGTCCCTCAGTTTCGGCTTGATTTTGCTGATTCTGCCGCTTGAACTTTATCGGAGGACAAAGAGATCTTATTATATGACGCTGACCGCTTTGGCGCTTGCCTTTCTGTTCACGCTTTTTAAAGGCTTTAATATTAGCGCCGTCTTCATGATTCCTGTGGTGTTTGCCCTGTTTGTATTGCTGAGGGGGCAGTTTACAAGGGAGCGGGCTGTCTACACATTCGGGCAAATCGCATGGGGAGCTTTTATCTTCCTCTTTACTTTATTGAATTACAATATTATCGCTTCACACATTTGGGAGGCGCTCGGCCATCTTCTTGTGAAAGATTATTTCATTCACAGTGAACGCCATGTCGACTTCGCGACGTTTTTTGCGTTATTTTTCGTTCCGCTGTATTTCGCTGTTTTCATCTGGGCGTTTAACAGGAAAACGAAAGAGATCGGTGAAGAGCCTGATCCGGAGAAACTGGAGGCATTCTTAGAAGAAAAAGGCGGCAACGCTTTGAGCCATTTAGGCTTTTTAGGGGACAAGCGGTTTTTTTATTCAAGCGACGGGAATGCGCTGATTCAATTCGCCAAAGTCGGCCAGCGCCTCGTTGTGCTCGGCGACCCGTCCGGCCGGGAAGACTCGTTTCCGCTCGTGATCAAAGAATTCCTTCATGCGGCTGACCAAAAAGGGTATCTTGTCATTTTCTATCAGATCGAACGCGAAGACATGGCGCTCTATCATGACTTCGGATACCGCTTTTTCAAGCTTGGAGAAGAGGCGATTGTCGACCTTGACACCTTTACAATCAGCGGAAAAAAGCGGGCCGGACTAAGGGCGATCTACAACCGTTTTGAACGGGAAGGGTATACGTTCCATGTCGAACAGCCGCCGTTTTCGAGAGAATTCCTCAACGAGCTGAGGCAGGTGTCTGATGAATGGCTCGGCCGCAAAAAAGAAAAAGGCTTTTCGCTCGGGTTTTTTCAAGAAGATTATTTGCAAAAGGCGCCAATTGCCGTTTTAAAAAGCGAAGAAGGCGAGATCGTCGCGTTTATGAATATCATGCCGATGTACCGCGAAGGGGAAATATCCATCGATCTGATGCGCTATTCGAAAAAGGCGCCGAAAGGAATCATGGATGCGCTGTTCATCTATTTATTTCAATGGGGAAAAGAACAGGGCTACACGGCCTTCAATATGGGAATGGCCCCTTTATCGAATGTAGGGACAACGTTTCAGTCATTCTGGACGGAGCGGCTGGCCGCCGTGATTTTCAACAATGTCAGCTACATGTACAGTTTCAGCGGACTGCGGTCTTTTAAAGAAAAATATAAGCCGGTTTGGCGGGGGAAATATTTAGCCTATCGGAAAAACCGATCTCTCCCGGTAACGATGATCCTTGTGACAAGGCTGATCGGAAGGAGAACGAAATGAGGCCGTTTATTAAAACGGCCTTTTTTTTATATTGCCATTGTAAGAAGCACTCAAAAGGCGGTATACTGCAAATGATTGGAAGGGAAGGATCGAATCGACAAATGGGGGATCAAAATGAAGCCAATTGAAGTATTAAGATATGACGCATTTTCAAAGACTGCGGGTCAAGGAAATCCGGCGGGCATCGTGCTTGAAGCAGACGGGTTGACCGATTGGGAGATGCAGAAGATCGCTGAACAGGCAGGCTATAATGAAACGGCTTTCCTGCTGCCGAGCGAGTCGGCCGACATAAGGATCCGCTACTTTACGCCGGGCCATGAAATGAATTTATGCGGACATGCGACTGTTGCTTCTCTTTATGCGCTTTTGGAAAAAGGCGCGATTGAAGCTGGCGCGGAGCTGAAGGTCGAAACAAAAGCGGGCGTCCTTTCTGTGTATACCGCCTCAGACGGCAATCGGCGTTTTTTGGTGACGCTGGAGCAGGCGCCCCCGTGTTTTCAGTCTTTCACAGGAAGCAGAAGCCAATTGGCGGAAGCGCTGGGGATCAGCGAAGCGGACTTTCATGAAGCATTGCCCGTTGTTTATGGAAGCACAGGTATATGGACATTGCTTGTGCCGGTGAGAGATTTGGCCGCAATCCGCAGGATGAAGCCCGTTCAAGCTGAATTTCCGAACGTTTTAACCGAGATGCCGCGAGCATCTGTCCACCCGTTTTGCCTGGAGACGATCCATCGGGATTGCCAGCTTCACGGCAGGCATTTTTCATCGCCTTATTCCGGAACGAGCGAAGATCCTGTCACAGGAACGGCATCAGGAGTGATGGGCGCTTATATGAAAACGTTCGGAAAGGAATTCTGTGAAGAGGGCCAGACTGATTTTCAGATCGAACAGGGCCAGGAAATGGGGAAAGACGGAAAAGTGAAAATCGAAGTTGCGGAACAAAACGGCATCATGAAAGTGCGCATGACAGGAACCGCTGTATTTGCTGAAAAGCAAAGCTTTGAAGTGTAAACAAACACCGCCTTTTTTAGCGAGTGGAGATCATTGCAAACGCCAGCAGTTAACATTATAATCAACAATGATAATCATTTTCATTAAGGGGGCGGCCACATGAACGACACGCTAGAAATCCAAAGTATTCGCGATTGCGTCAGAAATAGAAGAACGATTCGAAAGTTTAAACAGGATCCGGTGCCGAAGGAAGTGGTGCTGGAACTCTTGGAAGATGCGATTTATGCTCCGAACCACAAGCTGACAGAACCGTGGCGATTCATTTATATCGGGACGGAAAACGGGAAAAAGAAGCATGCCGACAATTTAAAAGCGGCGTTTAAAGAGCTCAAGCCGAATATGCAGGAAGAACAAATCAATAAGTTCAGGGAGCATATTCTCAGCGTTCCGGCTTTTCTCTTCGTTATTATGAAAGAAGACGAAAACGAACGGGTCAGACGGGATGATTTTGCAGCCGTCAGCTGTTTAATCCAAAATCTGCAGCTGCTCGCTTGGGAAAAAGGCATCGGCATGGTATGGAAAAGCGGGGAAGTTCTCTCTCATGAAACACTGCACAGGTTAATGGGACTGAAGCGCGATGAGCAGGTAGCAGCTCTCTTGCAGATCGGATATCCTGCGGAAATTCCTGAAGCGAAGCACAGGACGCCGGCCGCACAGCTTTTTACCGAATTAACTTAAAGAATGAGGCCCGGAACGTCGAATCCCGGGCCTCGATTATTATTTTGACTGCCGCTTTTTCGCGCGCTTATCAGCTGCCTGCATGCGGGCTTGTGCTTCGCGGTCATCCTGATCGGCGAGTTCTGCTGAATATTCCTCATACACTCCGTCAGCTTCTCGCTTATACTGATCAGGAACTTGAGGGAGTTTTTGCTTGTTTTTATCCCGGTTTTTGTGGATTGCATTTCTGCCCATATGATCACTCCTCATCAATAATCGGCCGGTCAAGCCTTATTGTTCGCTGATCAGGCTCCCGCTATGCATTACGATTTTTCCCTTGCGGCGCGCTCTGCCATTTTAAATTCGCGCGAATATCTGACTTCCTGCGTCTTGTTCAGAGTGGATTTAAAACGTTCGCGTTTTTTCTTGTCAGCCATCTTTTAAGCCTCCTAAAAACCTAAGTTATTCACAGGCTGTCCGTTTCCGCGGCATTTATACAAGTTTTAAGCTTCTTTTAACCGGCTGTTTTCCTCCTCGAATGTTCTCATGCTGTACAGCGTGTACAAATCTTTCGGGATTTCATACAGGTGAAATGTATCGCTGCCGGCCCAGTCAAGATCAGTCTTGACGGCATATGGGAGCTTTTCCGCGGCTTTGAGGGAGCGCATATTTGTTTTTCTGATTTTCATAAAAACGGCTTCAATTTGCTTTTCATAAAAAAGCTCGCAAAAAAACGCGTCTTTCGCCCGCTGGTTATAGCCTTTTCCATGGTAAGGCTTGCCGAGCCATGTGCCGAGGAAGCCTTTTTGCTCTTCGATTTCATACAAGCTGATGCAGCCGATCGGGTTTTCCCATTCATCAAGTATTGTTCGCGATATCAGCTTTCCCTGTTCTTCCTCTTCAATCATGTTTTTGACATGAAACATATACTCTTCAATCGTCTCCGCTTTATTTCTGACAAAAGGGAAGACATCCGGATGAATCATCAGTTCAAAAAGTGCATAGCAGTCGGTCAGTTCCCGTTTCTTCAGCATAGCAGCCCCTCCTTAGTTTGAGGGCGGCTTTTACAGCAGAACGGGACGCGTGAATCCACCCTCGGAATTTTTTAATTAGCGGAAGCAGTTGTCCGCGTATCTTGCACATCCATTAAAAAATTCGGGGTGGGAATCGAACCCACTAAAACCAGAGATCTGGTGGCGCACCATTTGCCTTCCCTGTACGTGTATGCTGCTAAAAAGATACTTACATTTTACGCAGCTGGGAAAGGAAAAGCTACAAGGATTTTGCCGGAAAACGCCTTTTATGCCAGAAGGTTGTGCAGGGCATCTTCCAGATCGGGATATAAGAAATGATAGCCGTTCTGAAGCGCTTTTTTCGGGAGGACGCGCTGTCCTTTCAGCACGAGCATGCTCATTTCTCCAAGTACGCCTTTTATCGCAAATTCGGGAACCGGGAGCCAGTGTGGGCGTTTTTCTACTTTCGCGACGGTTTGCCCGAATGTATCCATCTGAACGGGATTCGGTGCCGTGACATTGACGGGGCCGGACATCAGCGTCTGTTCAATCGCAGATAAAATCATGCCGACGGCGTCTTCGATATGAATCCATGGCACCCATTGCCGCCCCGAGCCGATGCGTCCGCCTGCAAACAATTGATAGGGGAGCGCCATTTTCGGGAGCGCGCCTCCGTCTTTTCCAAGCACAAGGCCAAAACGCATCCAGACGGTGCGGATGCCAAGCGCTTCGATTGGTTCGGCTGCCTGTTCCCACAAAGCTGTCGTTCTGCTTAAAAAATCCTCAGCCGAAACTGGAGATTCCTCCGTGAATGTCTGTTCAAGACTGGTTCCGTAAATTCCGACTGCGCTCGCCTGAATGAGGGTGTTCGGCTTCTTCTGAAGACTTTGTATGATGCGGGCCGACTCCTCCACAGAGCGGAGGCGGCTTGTCGCGATCTCCGCCTTCGTTTTTTCATTCCAACGGCCGAAAAGCGATTTTCCGGCTAAATTGATCCAAACATCGATATCGGTCAGATCTTTTTCAGGACGGGCGCCGTTTTTTTGCCAGAGAACGAAAGAAGTGTTTTTTTGTTCGGTTTCGGCCGGTTTTCTTGTTAAAATATAGACGTGATGTCCCCGGGCGGTTAAGGCGTTTGTCAAATGTCTGCCGATAAAACCTGTCCCCCCGGCAATCGCAATCTTCATCATGATTCCTCCCTTTCATGATCATTAACCTTATTGTAAAAGAAGAAAACAAAAGAAGGGAGTTATTTATGCCATATATTACAAAGATTTCTGCCCAGAAAAACAATGAAGAGCGGGTCAATATTTTTCTGGATGAAAAATATGCGTTCAGCGTCGACCTGGACGTGCTCGTCAAGTTTGACCTGCGAAAAGGCAAAGAGCTTGATGAGCTTGATATCATTGAGATTCAATACGGAGACGACGTTAAAAAAGGGTTCAAAAAAGCGCTCGATTATTTGTCATACCGGATGCGCTCGACAAAGGAAGTTCAAGACCATCTTAAGAAAAAAGGCGTCGCAGACTCCGCGATCACAGAAATTCTGCATATGCTTAAAGGTTATAAATATTTGGACGACCGCGAATTTGCGGCTGCATATGTCAGCACCCACAGAAAAACGAGCGGCAAAGGCCCTGATGTCTTATTCAGAGAGCTTAAATTGAAAGGGATCGATGATGAACTGATTCATGAAGCGCTCAGTTCGTTTTCGTTTTCCGATCAGGTCGAGGCCGCGGTCAAGCATGCGGAAAAAGTACTGAAAAAAGAAAAAAAGCTGTCCTCCAAAGAGACGAAGCAGGCCATCGAACAGCACCTTGTCAGAAAGGGTTTCTCCTTCGATGTCATTTCGGCCGCGCTTCAGGAAACCGATTACGAAAACGACGATGGCGCTGAGAGAGAAGCGCTTGAGAAGCAAGGAGAAAAAGCAATGAAGAGGTACGGTTATGACGGATCATACGAAACGAAAATGAAGGTCAAACAGTATCTGTTTAGAAAAGGATTTTCAATTGACTTGATTGACCAATTTTTAGATGAAAAGGGATGAGAAGATGGAGAAAAGATACAGTGAAATGACTGCACACGAACTGCACCAGGAAATTGCGGGTCTGACCGAAAAGGCAAGAAAAGCAGAACAAATGGGGATTGTGAATGAACTGGCCGTTCACGAACGGAAAATCGCGATGGCGAAAGCCTACCTTCTTGATCCGGCCGATTTTAAAGCCGGCAACGTATACGAAATCGAAGATGGGGGCGACGATTTCCATATCCGCTATTTAAACGGCGTATTCGCCTGGGGATACCGTCTTTCGTCACCGGATCATGAAGAGGCTCTGCCAATTTCTTTATTAAAAGAAAAGGGCTAAGACAAAAAGCCTAAACCCTTTTCATAACTGCTATCTTGTCCGGATGCGCGTGTTGCGCTGGAGAATGATGAGATCCTGAGTCTGCTGCGTTTCTCCGTTCACCTGCGCGCGCGCATGCTTTGTGTTTGCCCATGGCTGCGGATAGTTTTGCGTTTTCATCTGGTTAAAATCGTTTGTATACGGTTTGCGATTTGCACACAACAGAAATCACTCCATCCCAGAAAAGTTTAGCGTTTGCCGGAAGCCCTCATTCTTTCTTGAGGATGAGTATTTGTGCTTCCGTCAGGGCGCTTTGAAGCAAAATCATCTTTGGCCCGGGGCTCGCCTTCAAATTTATTGTTGTTCATGTTCGGAAAGCCTCTTGATTTATTTCGCATCTCTTTTTAGGCTCCTCCAATCAAGTCCAAAATATTTGCGTCTTCGGTTCGGAAGACGTAAGGTTAGTATATGAAAAGGACGACGTTTTCAAAAAGAAAGTTTTTTCCTTAGGGAAAGGGGGAAAAGCCAAGTGGAAGAGTACTTTGAAAAACTGACAAATGCGCTTCTTGAAAAAAATCATATGCTGAGCTACGCACAAGCCAGAACATGGGTTGAACTGCTGTGGGGGGATTTCGAGGCGACATTTGCAAAGGCCGGCCACCCGTACAGAGGAAAAGAGCTGACAGAGCGAGTCGTCAAAGAGTGGATTGAGCACTACGGCAGCCAGTTGCATTTATTTCAAAATGACAAGCCTTCTTACCAGGATCTGTTCTCCGGAGCCCGCGGGCTGCTTCATTGAGCATTGCTTTAGAAGGAAATGATGCATTGTCTGACTGTGCCGCCTGGCACTGGCCTTACTGGATGAGGACGGTAAGGGTACACTAAAACAGGTGCGCTCCGCGTCAGCAAATATAAAGAAAATGAAGCGGCTTTCGCGCCGCGAGGTCAAATCGTCCGGTTAACGAACTGTGAAAGAAGAAAGCTTTTTCCTCCGCTTGCAGAGAGAGCCGAGCAAGAGCCGAAAAGCTCTCCTTCGGGCGGCAGAAAACATGTTGCCGTTTTGCGGAATGGGAAAGTGAAGCTGTCATGCGAAAACGGCCGGCGGCGGAGCCAGATCCGGTTTTCGCCCGATGACAAAGACTTGCTCCCTTTTGCCCGAACATATCAAGGAAACGGATTTGATTGCGGCGGCGGGGTTTGGCCCCTAACAATCAGTCCTGATGCAAGTTCTCTTGCGGCTGCTTTGGTTTCGGGGAAGATTGAACTTATGTGAAAAATGTCGCAAAAGGAAAAATTGTTATGTTGCCCTGATTGAAGCTAAAGGAATATCATTTTTTTACCACTTGTTCATAGATGTCTGATATAATGACAAAATAATCTTGTAGAAAATAGTACAGCGTGCCCACAGTTTTCCTTTTGTTGTGTGGGAAGCGGCTAGATGCAAGTATCCTGCCAAGCGGATGCCGGATGCAATTTTATTATGTCCAAAAGAGGTGCCTTTAAGTGAAGAAAGGATTCGTTTCAATCATTATTCCTTCATACAATGAAGCAAGCAATATTAAATTGATTTATGAATCGTTAAGGAACGAATTTCAATCCATTGATTATGATTATGAAATTTATTACATAAATGATGGAAGCACTGATCGAACATTGGAGGAAATTAAAAAACTAGCCGAAAAAAGCGAGCATGTGAAATATATTTCGTTTTCACGGAATTTCGGCAAGGAGGCAGCCATCCTTGCCGGTTTTCAGCATGCCCGCGGCGATGCTGTTGTGGTGATGGATGCGGATTTGCAGCACCCGACATACCTCCTGCACGATTTTATTAAAGGGTATGAGGAAGGCTATGATCAAGTGGTAGCCCAGCGCAACAGAAAGGGAGACAACCCCGTGCGCTCCTATTTGTCATCCCTTTATTACCGCTTTATCAACAATGCGGTAGAGGTTGATTTAAGGGACGGCGTCGGCGATTTTCGTCTTTTAAGCAGAAAAGCCGTTAATGCGATGCTGAAGCTGAGCGAAGGCAACAGGTTCTCAAAAGGGCTGTTTTGCTGGATCGGTTTTGACCAAAAGATTGTTTATTACGAGAACGTCGAAAGGAAAAACGGAAAATCCAAGTGGTCGTTCCGCCACTTGTTGAACTATGGAATCGACGGGATTGTGTCGTTCAACAACAGACCGCTGAGAATGTGTTTTTACGCCGGTATTTTTATCCTTTTTCTATCGCTTATTTATATCGCGGCCACATTCATCAGGATCTTAAAATACGGTGTGATTGTTCCCGGCTATTTTACGATTATTTCCGCCGTCCTGTTTCTCGGCGGCGTTCAGCTTCTCAGCCTCGGAATTATCGGCGAATACATCGGGCGCATTTATTATGAGACGAAAAAGCGGCCTCATTACTTGATACAGGAGGCAAACATCGCTCATGGAGAAACTCATGAAAATCGTGAATCCTGAATTTATTCGCTTTGCCGTTGTCGGTGTAGTGAATACTTTGAATTACTATGCGGTTTATTTGCTGCTGCATGTTTTGCTTCAGTTGAATTATATGGTTTCGCATATTGCAGCTTTTTTCGTCAGCCTTGTGATTTCCTTTTTTCTGAACTGCTATTTTACTTTTAAAATCAAGCCGACGCTGGCAAAGTTTTTGCAATTTCCGCTGACACAGCTCTTTAATTTGACGGTATCTTCTTTGTTCGTCTACACGTTTGTGAATTTTTTCAAGATGAACAGTGAGGCAGCTCCGCTTGCCTCCATGTTTTTAACCGTTCCTCTGACATTTTTAGTGACAGGGAAGATTTTGAAAAAAGACAGGGGAAGAGTATGAAGAAAACAGTTTTTCTATTTGTGATCGCAAGCATTGCAGTTTCCGTGGCCGCCCATTCTTTTTTTCTGTATGAATGGGCGCATGACCGCTATATGACGGGGAACGGCGACGGACTTGCACAAATGATCATTTTTAAGTCGTTTCTTTTTGAGCAATACAAACAAGGGAACTTCTTTTATTCGTATTCTTTCGGTCTCGGGGGCGGCATCTACAGCCAGCTCGGCTATTATTTCACGACTTCTTTTGTCTTCATCGCTTCATTCGCGGCCGTTTTTCTGATGCAGCTTTTGCATTTGGCCGGGGATGCGGATCCTTTGTTTTGGGCGCAGGCCGCCGTATTCATCAGTGTCATCAAGCTCAGCCTGATCATTTTAGCGGCAGCGTATGCGTTAAACGGTATGGTGAAAAACAAGCTTGCCGCCTTTACGGGTGCGGTTTTGTATGGCACATCGGTAATCTATTTCAGGCACACGGTGTTCTGGGAATTTTTCAGCGACGCCATGCTGTGGCTGCCGCTGCTTGTCGCCGGAGCTGAGAAAGTCATCAGAGAAAAGCGGACAGCACTGTTTATTACCGCTTGTTCTTTGACGCTGATCAATAACTTTTACTTTGCCTATATCAACTTGATTTTCATTGCGATCTATATCATCTTCCGCTGGCTGATCAGGCTTGACCCGGAAAAGGAGGCGCCGAGGTGGAAACAATTCAGAATGTTCGCCGCTTCAGGCCTGATTTCTTTCGGAATCAGCGCGATTTCCTTTGTGCCTGCAGTTTACGGCTTTTTAAACAATTTGCGGCCGCCGTATGACCAGGCTGTCGCTGTATACGATCTGACGGACAACATTCTGTTTTCCAGCCGCATTGTCTTGCTGCCGGCTGTCTTTATGCTGTTCTTGTTCGCATTTTCCTTCTATAAAAATAAAACGTTCAGGCTGTTTGCCTCAATCAGTGTGCTGCTTGTGCTTCTGCATTACAGCCCGCTTGCGGCAAGCGCATTCAACGGTTTCTCCGCTCCGCAGAACCGCTTTGAATACCTGCTCGCTTTTACGATCGGGGGAGCGGCGGCCGCAGGAATGACCGAACTGAAAAACATCAGGCGGAAAGAGATGATATGGTCTATCCTGCTTGTCCTTCTGGTTTATATCGCGGTCATTTGGCGGAAAGACTTGGATTTATCACTTATGCAAAATTGGAGCATTATTGTGCTTCTGTTCCTGACAATCGCCATATTTACGGCGGCGGGGTTTCAATATAAGAAATCGCAGCTTTTTTTGCACGTCTGCATTTTATTATCGTCCGTCCTCGTGGCGAACACGTATCAAAAGTATGTTCTGTCTGAGTCAAGCGGCATTAAAAACGTCACGAAAAGCTATTTGACCAGCAATGAGTACAATGGCGAAGAACAGCGCCGCCTCCTGAACAACATTCGAAAAGACGATAAGGGTGACCCCTATACAAGGATCGACTGGATGAACGGCGTCCGCAACAATACTCCGCTGATGCAGGATTTTAACGGCTTCAGCGCCTACTCAAGCATTCTCAATCGCGATCTTCTTCTGTTTTATTGGGAAGACCTTCAAATCGATATGGGAAGGGAAAGCGTCAGCCGCTACGCATCGATGGGCGACCGGGCCAACTTGTACAGTCTGCTGTACGGCAAGTATTACATGACGGAAAAAGACAATGCCGCCAATGTTCCGTACGGGTTTATTCAAACGGATGAATCAGAGCACTACACAGTTTATAAAAACAAATACACCTTGCCGTTTATCCGGACGGCGCGAACGTTGTTTACGGAAAAAGCTTTAGCAGATGCGCCAGTTTTAGCGCGGGAGCATGCGATGCTTGAAGGAATCGTGCTTGAGAATGGCGGTAACGGAAAAGAGCAGCCGCCGAGCGTTCCTGATTTGATGAAGCAGACGAAGCTGAAAACCGAGGGGGCGAGCTATCATAACGGCTTCCTCGACGTCACCGCTGAAAACGGAGGCATCGATCTCATTCCCGAAGGCGGGGTTCCAAAAGAAGGCGACTATTATGTCGGATTTTATTTAAAAAGCCTTGCAAAAGACCAGTTCTTCAACTTGCGGGTCAATGATTATGTAACATCAAGAAAGTCAAACCAGTCGATTTACAAAACAGGTGTTTACGATTTAACGATCAGGGTGCCGAAAACAGATAAAATTTCAATCAGGCTGCCAAAAGGGAAATATCAATTGGACCATTTGAGGCTGCACCAGGAAGACTATCAATTGCTGAAAAAAGCCGCCGCCAAAAAAACGCCGGCCGCCGACTTGAACTGGCGGAACAATCAAGTGTCCATCAGCTTTGACAATCAAAACGGAGACCGCTACATGGTGCTGCCGGTTCCGTACGAAAAAGGCTGGGAAGTCACTGTAAACGGAAAAACGCAAACCGTTCAAAAGGCAAATTACGCGTTTATTGGAATCCCCATCGAAAAAGGGAAGAACAACATCCGTCTCGTTTATTACCCGCCGTACTTCAAAGCTACCTTGGCGGTTACAGTCATCAGCCTCATCATCGGAATCTGGTACAGCAGAAGGAGAAAAAAGCTTGGCTCTTAAACAGAGCCAAGCTTTAATTTTTTTTGAAGTTTTTCCTCGCTGAAAATCCATCCGGTATAGGAGGTGATTAATTCGAGCGTGTCCCTGTCGATGTGTGCGATCGCCACGAAAGGGTAGTGTCCTTTGCTGCGGTATCGCAGATCGATAAAGCGGACTTCGTAATGATCCTTATACGTATCGATCTCCCATTTGTAAACCGGTGAGAACGAAAGAAACGCCGAAATGTTCTTATCCTGTTTCGCCGCTTTCATCACATCCGTATCCGGTAAAGGCACCCTGTTGAATGTGTCGACGATCACGACGTTTCCATCCATGCTCCGTCCGACGTAAAAAGCCGATTTTGCTTTGACGGCGATTCGCCATTGCCTGAATTTCATCGTAGGCGAAATAATGATTTCTTCAATATCATCGATTTTTTCACGGAGCTCATGCTTGATTTTCCTCTGCATGAAATACCTCACCAGATAATAACCGGCCAAGACGATGTAAAGAGCCAAAAATGTATAGCCTTGATGCGCGCCTGCCAGCCAAAAGGCGATGGCTATGAGATGGCTGACGAAAATAAACGGATCAAATGTATTAATCAAGCCGAGCGCTACCCATTTCCTTGAAAACGGTCTGACCGCCTGTGTCCCGTATGCGTTAAAAATATCCACGAACACATGAAGCGCGACCGCGGCAAGGGTCCAAAGCCACAGGTGAAGCAGATTGGCTTCGGGATAAAACAGCATGAGAATGCCCGGAATCATCAGCGACCAGGCGAGAACAGCGGGGATGGAGTGGGTGAATCCCCTGTGGTGCCTAATATAAACAGCGTTGTTTTTCAATTTCAAAACGGTATCGATATCCGGAGCCTGAGATCCGGCGATTGTCGCAATCATCACGGCTTGAGCCATTGATGGGTCCATTCCGACAACTGGATCAAGCGTCGCGATGCCTCCGAGTGCAACGCCCATGACAACATGTGTGCCAGTATCCATTGGTGACCTCCCCTAATGGTGCTAGAAAATCATTTTTATTTTCCAAAAACAGAACGAACGATGGACCTTGCCTGAAATATTTAACGCTTTTGCTTTCTTCACTTTTAATGTAACATGTTATCGTATATGCATATAGTTTACAACAAAAAGCCGAAGTAACAAAAGATCGGTATGCAAATGTGACGTGCACAGGCAAGGAGAAGTTTCATGATGGATCTGCAAAAGAAATTAGAGCAAAAAAACATCAAACAATTTCAAGAAGATTTAATTTCTTGGTATGAGCAAGAAAAACGGGATCTGCCTTGGCGCTCAGACAGCGACCCTTATAAGGTGTGGGTGTCGGAAGTAATGCTTCAGCAGACGAGAGTGGACACGGTGATTCCTTACTTCAACAACTTTATCGAAAAGTTTCCGACCGTGGAAGCGCTCGCTGAAGCCGACGAAGAAAAAGTGCTTAAAGCCTGGGAAGGACTGGGATACTATTCAAGGGTTCGGAACTTGCAGAGCGCTGTCAGGGAAGTTCACGAACGATACGGGGGTGTGGTCCCTCCTTCAAAAGAGGAATTCGGCAGCTTAAAAGGCGTCGGCCCTTATACAAGAGGCGCGGTGCTGAGCATCGCCTACAATCAGCCGGTCCCCGCGGTAGACGGAAATGTCATGCGGGTCATGTCACGGATTCTTTCCGTATGGGATGATATTGCAAAGCCTAAAACCAAAACCCTGTTTGAAAAAATTGTCGAAGCGTTTATTTCTGAGGAAAAACCGTCCGAGTTTAACCAGGGGCTGATGGAGCTGGGCGCTGTCATCTGTACGCCGAAATCGCCATCATGCCTTCTCTGCCCGGTCCGAGAGCACTGTTCTGCTTTTGCAGAAGGCTGTGAAAAAGAGCTTCCGGTTAAAAGCAAAAAGAAAAAACCTTCGGTAAAAACCCTTGCAGCTGTCGTCCTGACTGATGAAGAAGGATACATCTATATCCATAAAAGACCGGCATCAGGTCTTTTGGCAAACCTTTGGGAATTCCCAAACACAGAAACGCAGAAAGGCCTGAAGTACGAGCGCGAGCAGCTTGCGGCGTTTTTGAAAGAAGAGGCCGGAATAGAAGCTGAAATCGGTCCGCTCGAAGGAGTCGTAGAGCATGTGTTTACACACCTTGTCTGGAACATTTCTGTCTTTTTCGGGAAAACTCTCGATCAACCGGATGATTCATACTTTAAAAAGGTCACGAAAGAAGAGCTTGCTGAATACGCCTTCCCGGTTTCGCATCAGAAAATATGGAATATGTATATGAAATAGGCAGCTTGACTGTGCATGCTGCCCGTTAGTCGTACTGGATGGTGGTGCCGTGCGTATAATCGGCTTCCTGGCGGCACAGTCCGCCTCTTGCTTGAATTTCTTTCACAACCTCCAGGTACTCGGCATGCCCTTCTTCATTGAGAAATGGCATGATTTGCTGGAAGGCGCGGTGAAAATAGAGAAGCTCCGCATCTTTCCACTCGTTTTTCGGCGTGTGGTCGAGCTCGCTCATATCGCGTCCTACGTACATAAGGCGAATGCCTCCTTTTTGATCGTGTTATGAGCTATTTTTTATCAGATTTTCAATCACTATACTAGGAGATGAATGACAGATGGAACAAAGAAAATGTGCCCTTATTACAGGAAGCAGCCGCGGCGTCGGCAAAGCAGCAGCGCTGAGGTTTGCCGAAAACGGCTACAATATCGTCATCAACTATGCTAGAAGCAAAAAAGCGGCCCTTGAGACGGCTGAAGAAATCGAAAAGCTCGGTGTCAAAGCATTGGTCGTCAAGGCGAATGTCGGACAGCCGGCGAAAATAAAAGATATGTTTCAGCAAATCGAGGAGGCGTTCGGCAGACTGGACGTGTTCGTCAACAATGCTGCATCCGGCGTATTGCGCCCTGTCATGGAGCTTGAGGAAAGCCATTGGGACTGGACGATGAACATCAATGCGAAAGCTCTGCTATTCTGCGCGCAGGAAGCGGCAAAGCTGATGGAGAAAACGGGAGGCGGCCACATTGTCAGCATCAGCTCGCTCGGTTCAATCCGTTATTTGGAAAACTATACGACAGTAGGCGTTTCAAAAGCTGCGCTTGAATCATTGACGAGATATCTTGCCGTAGAGCTTGCGCAGAAAAACATCATCGTTAATGCGGTTTCGGGAGGCGCGATTGATACAGACGCCCTGAAGCATTTTCCGAACCGCGAAGAGCTTCTGGAAGATGCCCGGCAAAATACGCCTGCCGGCCGCATGGTAGAGATCAGCGACATGGTCGATGCGGTGGAATTTTTAACGTCAGGGAAAGCGGACATGATCCGCGGACAGACGATCATTATTGACGGCGGCCGTTCACTGCTCGTATAAATTTTTCGCGTTCAATGAATAGGATATCACCCTCCTGCACAATCTAATGGTCGTGGAGGTGATATACAATGGCTAACCAACAATCCAAAACAAACGCACAAAAAGTAAGACAACAAAACCAAGCTTCTGCACAAGGTGGTCAGTTCGGCACTGAATTTGCCAGCGAAACTGACGCGCAGCAAGTAAGACAAAATAACCAACAAGCTGAGCAAAAAAAACAGCAAAACAGCTAATCACTGAAACAGGAAAAAGCACTTCACCATCGGATGAGGTGCTTTTTTCTTTTTGTTCCGACAAAACTTCCGAATCTTAGCCAGAATCAGTCAAAGGACATCCGGCATGTATAGAGAAATGATACTTAGGCAATAAATGGAGTAGAGCATAGAATGGAGGATCCCGAATGCCGGAATTTGAAAATTTGGTTCAGGGGCAGATGGAGATTATGGATAAGCTGTTGTATCTGCAAGCGGAGATTGAAAGATGCCAGAAAATTGAAAAAGAACTGGCTGCCCTTGAAAAGAAAGCCCAGCTTTTATCGATCCGGGAAGATATATCCCAGAAGCGGAAAGATCTTGCTCAGATTCAGGATTTGTTCCAAAAGCAGACGGAGCAGGTGATTCAGGCTTATCAAAGAATCGAGGCATGAGCCTCTCTTTATCGTTTTTTAGAAAAGAGCCATTCCTGTTCGGGAGTGGCTCTTTTATTTTCATTTTTTATTTTCAAACGTTATAATAAATAAAAGAACTGTCGGACAGGCGATGTGACACACTGACTTGTAAGGCTTTTGCAAAGAAAGTAGGGGAGAAAACATGGGCTTTCCCAAGGAAGGAGAAACCATTCAAATTCATAGCTATAAGCACAATGGGCAGATTCATCGGATTTGGAACGAAACAACGATTTTAAAAGCAACGGAATTGTGCATCATCGGCGCCAATGACCGGACAATGGTCACGGAATCTGACGGCCGGACATGGGTGACGCGAGAGCCCGCCATTTGTTATTTCCATGCAAAGCAGTGGTTTAACGTCATCGGCATGCTTCGTGAAGACGGGATTTATTACTATTGCAACATCAGCTCGCCGTTTGCTTTGGACGATGAAGCCATCAAATACATCGACTATGATTTAGATGTAAAGGTCTTCCCGGATATGACGTATCATATTCTTGATGAAGATGAGTACGCGGATCATAAAAAGGCGATGAATTATCCGAAGGAAATCGACGGCATTTTAAGGTACCACTTAAATACGCTGCTGCATTGGATACACCAAAGAAAAGGCCCGTTTGCATCTGAATTTATTGATATTTGGTATGAACGGTATTTGCATTATACAAAATAATCCTAAAAAACCTGTTGAGGCCAACAGGTTTTTTGCGGTGTACTCACACATCAAGATATAGAGGGGGGAAGACGTGTGGGGGTAATCAGAAGGTACATGGAATTTGTGAAGCCGTATAAATGGAAAATCGTTTTGACGGTTTTAATCGGTATTATTAAATTTTCTATTCCGCTGGTCATCCCGCTTCTGCTGAAATACGTCGTGGACGACATCATCCAGGGGAGCGGGACTGCTGAGGAAAAAACATCCACATTATTCATGGTAATGGCGGTTATGTTCGCCATTTTTTTGGTGCTTCGGCCGCCTGTCGAATATTACCGTCAGTATTTCGCGCAGTGGACGGCAAGCAAGGTGCTTTATGATATCAGGGACAAGCTTTTTGCGCATATACAAAAGCTGAGCCTCAGGTATTATGCGAACACCCGCGCAGGAGAAATTATTTCAAGGGTCATCAATGATGTCGAGCAGACGAAGGAATTCGTCATCATCGGATTGATGAATGTATGGCTTGACGTGATGACGATTTTTATCGCCATCGCCATTATGATGACGATGGACGTGAAGCTGACGCTTATTTCGATCGTGCTGTTTCCGCTTTACGGACTGTCTGTTAAATTCTTCTACGGCAGGCTCAGAAAGCTGACGAGAGAACGTTCCCAAGCGCTGGCCGAAGTGCAGGGCCATCTTCATGAAAGGGTTCAGGGAATGCCTGTCATCAGGAGTTTTGCGATCGAGGATTATGAACAAAAGCAATTTGATCACGAGAACGGGAATTTTCTCGGTAAAGCAATCCGCCATACGGCCTGGAATGCCAAAACCTTTGCCGTCGTCAATACGGTTACAGACCTCGCTCCGCTGATCATCATTACGGTTGCAGGTTATCATGTGATTCACGGGAACCTTACTGTAGGAACGATGGTGGCGTTTTTCGGATATATCGAACGCCTCTACAACCCGCTGCGCCGCCTGATCAATTCCTCGACAACATTGACGCAGTCGATCGCATCAATGGACAGGCTGTTTGAATTTATTGATGAACCGTATGATTTAAAAGATAAGCCCAATGCTGTAAAAGCAGAGCGATTAAAAGGGATTGTTGAATTTAAAAACGTTTCCTTTCAATACGAAAAATCGGAGGAAATGATTTTGCAGGATCTTTCTTTGAAAGCCGAACGGGGCGAAACGGTTGCGCTCGTCGGGATGAGCGGAGGCGGCAAATCGACGCTTGTCAGCCTCATTCCGAGATTCTACGATGTCTCAGCCGGAAGCCTGGAGATCGACGGCATCGATGTGCGCGATTATGAGGCGCGAAGCCTTAGAAACCAAATCGGCATGGTTCTCCAGGATACGTTTTTATTCAGCGAATCGGTACGCGAAAACATATCGATCGGGAATCCCGAAGCTTCGATGGAAGACATCATTGAAGCGGCAAAAGCTGCGAATGCCCATGATTTTATTATGGAGCTGCCGCAAGGCTATGATACAAAGGTCGGAGAAAGGGGAGTCAAGCTGTCCGGAGGCCAAAAACAGCGGATATCAATCGCCAGGGTGTTCCTGAAGAACCCGCCGCTCTTAATTTTGGATGAAGCGACGTCAGCGCTTGACCTTGAAAGCGAGCACTATATCCAGGAAGCGATGGAAAAGCTCGCGAAAGACCGGACGACCTTTATCGTTGCTCACAGACTGTCGACGATTACCCACGCTGACAAAATCGTTGTCATCGAAAACGGACGTGTCGCGGAAATCGGCACACATGACGAACTAATGAGCCGCGACGGGCACTATAAGCATTTATTCACCATTCAAAAATTAAACTAAAACCGCAAAAAGCCTGACTTTCGTTTGAAGCTGAACGGATGTCAGGCTTTTTCTTTCCCCGCAAATTTCGTACATATTTCCTATCTCGTTTAAATACAATTTAAAAAATACAAGCTCCGGAGGTGTATAAGTGACAAAAGAAAAATTGCTTGAAGTATCGGATTTATCGATTTCGTTTCAAAAGAAAAAGTCCGAAACCCCGATTGTGCAAGGCGTTTCTTTCGATCTCCATCCCGGAGAAATCATGGGAGTCGTCGGAGAGTCCGGCTGCGGCAAAAGCGTCACCTCTTTGGCTTTAATGGGGCTGAACGCAAACACCCGGACGACGGGCCGGATCAAGTTTCAAAACAAAGACCTTCTCATGCAGTCTGAAAAAGAATGGAGACAGATGCGCGGCAATGACATCGCGATGGTTTTTCAAGAGCCGATGACCTCCCTCAATCCCCTTTTTACAATTGGCGATCAACTAACAGAAGCACTCTCCAGCCATACCAATATTCATAAAAAAGAAGCAAGAAGAAAAGCCGTTCAAATGCTGGATACCGTCGGCCTGCCGAGGACGGACCAGCTGATGAAGCAATATCCCCACGAACTGTCGGGAGGCATGAGGCAGCGGGTCATGATCGCAATGGCATTAATTTGCGAACCGAAACTGCTGATTGCCGATGAACCGACAACAGCTCTCGACGTCACCATCCAGGCTCAGATTCTGTCCCTTTTGAAAAAAATGAATGCCGAATTTAACACAGCCATTCTCCTTATTACCCATGACCTTGGCGTCGTTCACAATACATGTGAACGCGTGATGATCATGTATGCCGGGCGGATCGTTGAAGAAGGCGGTGTCACCGCTGTTTTTGACAGCCCGAAACACCCCTATACAAAAGGCTTGTTCGCCTCTATTCCGGCATTCACAGGCAAATCCGAGCGTCTGTCTTCGATTGAGGGGCAGGTGCCGAAACCGGGGTCGATAAAAAAAGGCTGTATGTTTGCGCCGAGGTGCCCTCATAAACGCGAACGCTGCGTAGAGGAGGAGCCTGGATTGAACAGGCTGGCGGATGACCATGCTGTAAGCTGCTTTCTCTACGAAGAGGAAGGTGCTTTCACATGAATCATGAACTGCTGAACGTCCAAGAGCTGAAAACGTATTACCGCGTGTCCCGCAAGAAAATCGTCAAAGCGGTCGATGATGTTACACTGTCAGTCAAAAAAGGCGAAATCGTAGGGATCGTCGGGGAATCCGGCTGCGGAAAATCAACCTTGGGAAAATCGATACTGCGGCTGACCGAACCGACTTCTGGAAAGGTGACGTTTCTCGGGCGGGAGATGACCGGCCTTGATGCAAAACAGCTTCGCAACATGAGAAGGCATATACAAATGATTTTTCAAGATCCGTACGCTTCATTGAATCCGCGCATGAAAATAAAAGATATTTTGGAGGAACCGCTGATCGTTCATAAACTCGGAACGAAGGCGGAAAGGAGAGAAGTCGTTCGCTCGATGCTTGAAATTGTCGGTCTTGATGCTTCATACGGCGACCGATATGCACACCAATTCAGCGGCGGCCAGAGGCAAAGGATCGGTATTGCAAAAGCGCTGATCACAAAGCCGAAATTAATCATTGCCGATGAGCCTGTTTCCGCGCTTGATGTATCCGTTCAGGCGCAGATCTTAAATCTGCTGTCTGATCTGCAGGAGGCATTCAATTTAACGTTTCTGTTTATTTCGCATGATCTCGGGGTCGTCTGCTATATCAGCGACAGGGTAGCCGTGATGTATTTCGGAAAGATTGTCGAGATGGCGGACGCCGACTCTTTATTTAGAGAACCGAAACACCCCTATACAGAAACACTGTTAGCGGCAGTACCCGTCATCGGCAAAGGAGAGGCGGTTCATACGGCGCCGGATATTGCCGCGCCCCGCATGAGTGAAAAGGGCTGTCCTTTTTACAGCCGATGCATGAAGCGGGCGGACGTCTGCCTTGAAGCGGAGCCGCTTCTTGAAGAGACTGCGGACGGGCATTATGCTGCATGCCATTTTACCAATAAGGAGGCTGTACGATGAAAAAGAAAAGCTGGCTGATCTGTTTGGGAATGATTCTGTCTGTTTCCGCTTTTTTAATGGGATGCTCCGGTAACGAAAGCGGAAAGAACGACGGAGGGACGAACGGCGGAAAAGATACGCTGATCATCGGCAGAGGAGGTGATTCGACATCGCTTGATCCGATCACAACGACAGAAGGCGAAGCGTTTAAAGTGACGATCAATATGTTTGAGACCTTGCTGAATTACGGGGAACAAGACACAACGCTGAAGGAAGGCCTCGCGGTGAAATGGGACGCTTCAGATGACGGTTTGACCTACACATTGGAGCTGAGAAAAGGCGTGAAATTCCATGATGGAACGGATTTTAATGCAGAAGCCGTCAAATACAATTTTGAGCGGTGGATGAACGGGGATGAAGAAAAATTTCCTTACTACGGCATGTTCGGAGGCTATAAGAAAGATGAGGGGCACGTCATCAAAGACATAAAAGTTCTCGACGACCATAAGATTCAGTTCATTTTAAAACGCCCGCAAGCGCCGTTTTTAAAGAACCTTGCCATGACTTCTTTCGGGATTGCAAGTCCTGCCGCCATTGAAAAATACGGCGAAAAATTCAGGGAGCACCCCGTCGGCACTGGCCCTTACAAATTTGTCGAATGGAAGCCGAACGACCGGATCGTCCTTGAGAAAAATGAAGACTATTGGGATCAAGGCAAACCGAAATTGCAGAAGATCATTTTCAGAGCCATTCCTGAAAACTCAGCCCGCTTAAATGCATTGAAGACGGGCGAAATCGACCTAATGGATGGCGTCAATCCGTCTGATATCGAAAGCATCAAAGCAGACGCCAATCTGAAAATATTTGAAAGGCCTTCAATGAACGTCGGGTATCTCGGAATGACAACGACGAGAAAGCCATTTGACAATAAGCTGGTCCGCCAGGCGCTGAACCATGCTGTCGATAAACAGGCGATTATCGACTCCTTCTACGGAGGTCTCGCTGAATCTGCAAAAAACCCGCTTCCTCCGTCGCTCGAAGGGTACAACGACCAGGTTAAGGAATATCCGTATGATTTAAAAAAGGCAAAAGAACTCTTAAAAGAAGCCGGCTACCCGGACGGGTTTAAAATGAAGCTTTGGGCAATGCCGGTACCGCGGCCGTATATGCCGGACGGTATGAAAATAGCCGAAGTGATTCAATCAAGCTTTGAAAAAATCGGAGTCAAAGCGGAAATCGTCACTTACGACTGGGCGACGTACTTGGATAAGGTGAGCAAAGGGGAAGCTGATGCGTTTTTAATGGGCTGGACCGGCGACAACGGAGATCCGGACAACTTCATTTATACGCTGCTTGATAAAGATAATATCGGCGGTAACAACTATACGTACTTCAGCAATGATGAGCTTCATGACATCTTAATCGAGGCGCAGTCAGACCCTGATCAAAAGAAAAGAAATAAACTGTATCAAGATGCGCAGGAGCTCCTCCATGAAGAATCGCCTTGGGTTCCGCTTGTCCATTCCACGCCGATTTTGGCCGGTTCAAAAGATATCGACGGATATGTTCCGCACCCGACAGGGAGTGAAGTATTGTCCGGCGTAGAGTTTAAATAGGTGGTGACAGCCATTGCTTGCGTACTGTTTAAAACGGACGGCCATGCTGATCCCCGTTCTCATCGGCATGACATTGGTCGTTTTTTCGATCATCCGCTTTATTCCCGGCAACCCCGCCCAGGTTATTCTCGGCCAGAGGGCGACAAAGGAAGCGGTGCAGCAGCTGACCGTCCAGCTCGGCCTTGATCAGCCGTGGTATATGCAATATGCCAGATATATAGGGGATTTGCTGAAAGGGGATCTCGGGACATCAATCCGCACGGGAGCGGCGATTACGCAAGAAATAAAGCCATATTTGTTCGCCACTCTCGAACTTGCCTTTTTCGCGATGCTGATCGCAGTGTTTGTCGGCGTGAATGCCGGAATCATCAGCGCGTGGTTTAAGAACTCGGTATTCGACTATATCGCGATGCTGGTGGCTTTAATCGGCGTGTCGATGCCGATTTTTTGGCTCGGTTTGATGGGCCAGTTGTTTTTTTCGATCGAGCTCGGCTGGCTGCCGACAACAGGAAGGGAGAATGTCAGAAATCCGGTCGAAGCCATTACGTACATTCATACATTGGACACCCTTTTGCACGGAAGATTTGATCAGTTTGCAGAAGCCATCCGCCATTTAATTCTGCCGGGAACGGCTCTTGCCACCATTCCCGCAGCGATCATTGCGAGAATTACGAGAGCCAGCATGATAGAGGTGCTGCAGTCCGATTATATCCGCACGGCAAAAGCAAAAGGCGTGCATATGTTTTTCGTCATCTATAAGCACGGTTTAAAAAATGCATTTATTCCGGTATTGACCGTCATCGGCCTGCAAACCGGACTGTTACTGGGCGGCGCAATTTTAACAGAGACTATTTTTGCCTGGCCCGGCATCGGCCGGTACATTTATGATGCGATCAGCTACCGCGACTACCCGGTTATCCAATCGGGCATCCTCGTGATCGCCTTCATCTTCGTCATGATTAACTTCATCGTTGATCTGCTGTACGCCGTCATCGATCCGAGAATTAAATATTAGGAGGCGGGAAACATGGTTGTGCTTCAAAATGAACAGCAGAGGGAGGACGTGAAGGTGCGTTCGCCTTTGGCGGAACATATTCGGCGGTTTTTTGAGCATAAATTGGCTGCCGCCGGCACGATTCTAGTCGCGCTGTTTATCCTGCTAGCCATCTTCGCGCCGCTCATCGCACCATACGGAATAAACGACCAGTCACTGTCAGACAGGCTCGCCGCTCCGTCTGCGGAACACCTTTTTGGCACGGATGACTTTGGCAGGGATATTTTCTCTAGGGTGCTTTACGGCGCAAGGCTGTCTTTATGGGTCGGCTTTTTCTCCTGTTTGGCATCGGCCTTGGCGGGGACGCTGCTAGGGCTGATCGCCGGTTTTTACGGCAGATGGGCTGATGCATTGATTTCACGGCTGTTTGATATCATGCTCGCGTTTCCGAGCATTCTGCTGGCGATCGCCATTGTAGCGATTCTGGGGCCTTCTCTTGAAAATGCCCTGATTGCCATCGCCATCATCAACGTTCCGACGTTTGGCAGGCTCGTTCGTTCAAAAGTGCTCAGCATCAGGCAGGAGGAGTATATCTTATCAGCGCGTGCTGTCGGGATGTCCAATATAAGGCTGATGTTTAAACACATTCTCCCCAACAGCATGGCCCCGGTTATCGTTCAAGCGACGCTGAATATTGGAACCGCGATTATAGAAGCGGCCGCGCTCGGATTTTTAGGGTTGGGGGCGCAGGCGCCGAACCCCGAGTGGGGAAAAATGCTTGCGGATGCCAGGCCTTACTTGGCGCAGGCTCCATGGACATTGTTTTTTCCGGGATTTGCGATCATGCTGACCGTTCTCGGCTTTAATCTGATGGGAGACGGCCTGCGCGACACCCTTGATCCGAAAATGAAGGAAGGAAAATAAAAAACCGGTTAACATATTCGTTAACCGGTTTATTCTTCCTCAACTTCAAGCTCGCTGTCTTTTTTGTGGTACGTCTGAAAGCTTGAGAGCAAGGTTTCCAAATGCTCAAGCTGTTCTCGGTATTCTACAGTGCTCGCCATAATGGTCAGCATATTGTAGTCCAACAGTTCTTCTTTTAATTTGTCCTGGTTTTTCAGGAATGATTCGGTCAAGTGCTGTTTGTACACGTCTCCTTCTTCGTGCAGGTCGACGTGATCCTGCGTTTTGATCCTGCCGACGAATCTCATTAAAATTCGTTCGTGCCAATGGAGGAGATAATCGAGCTCTTCGACCAGCGTTTCTTGAAATTCTTCAGGCATGTGATAAAACTCGTTTTCAAGCCGGTGCAGCTTTTTCAGGGCATCAAGCGCACGGTTGGATGCAATGATCGCCTGTCTGAACAGCACGAGCTTTCGCTGTTTTACATATGTGGAACGTTTTAAATAGCTTCTTTCTTCTTTGTAGAGCAAGTAAAGGTGGTCAACCTTCATCATTTTTTCTTTCAGTTTTTCAATGTCTTCTTTCAGCATGGAATGTTCCGTTGTCTTCCGCGTCAACAATCTGATCCATTTAATGACTTCATCTGTATTTTCAACAATATGGCTGACGAGCTTCGTTTCATATTTAGGCGGCAGAAAAATCAGGTTGACCAAGAACGCAGACAACACGCCCAAAATAACCGTTCCGGTTCTCACCAAAGCAAACCATAAAAAGTTGTCGCCGGAGCTCTCCAGTATGGCAATAACGGTGACAAGAGCGATCGAAATCGTGTTCTCGATCTTCAGCTTCAAGTTGATCGTAATGACGATTACCGCCGTCAATCCGATGATGATCGGACTGGGTTCAAAAATAAGTCCAAAAATAATGGCTGTGGCTGCTCCGATAATGTTCGCCTGCACTTGATCGACAATCGTCAAAAATGAACGATAGATCGAAGGCTGGATCGCGAAGATAGCCGCGATTCCCGCGAAGACAGGAGTCGGAAGGCCGAGCCAAGACGCGAGGTAAAGCGCAAGCGTAATGGCAATGCCTGTTTTGAAAATACGGGCACCAAGTTTCATTAGGCTGTACTTGCATCCCTTTCTATAATAAAATTCGTTCTTTACAGAAAATGAATTGTAGTGAACATTCCCTCTCTGTTAATTTGCCAAACAATAAAGTAATATACAGCGATCTTCCGAAATATTCAACCCATTTTTAAGAAAAAACAAATCATTGACAAAAAAGAAAGACAAGCCGGCGGAAAGTGCCTGTTCACCGCGCTTTCAAAGTGCTCCGCATTTGATAAAAAAGAGAGCGGATCCGCTCTCTTTTTACATGCGCTGTTTCAATTGTTTAAATGAGTCATCCACGGCTTTGAGCGTATCTTTAATGTCCTCTTCCGTGTGCGCGGTGGTGATAAACCATGCTTCATATTTTGAAGGCGCAAGATTGATTCCGCGCTCAAGCATCAGTTTGAAAAAGGCCGCGAACATGTCTCCGTCCGTATTTTCGGCTTGCTCATAGTTTTCGACTTTTTCGTTCGTGAAGTATACGGTGAGCGCGCCTTTTAGACGGTTGACAGTGATGTCGATGCCGTGGGTCTCGGCATGTGCCAGGATGCCTTCTTCAAGCATGGCGCCGAGGCGGTCAAGTTTTTCGTATGTGCCTTTTTCTTTCAGCACTTCAAGGCAGGCGATGCCAGAGAGGATGGAAGCCGGATTCCCCGCCATCGTGCCCGCTTGATAAGCAGGTCCGAGCGGTGCGACTTGTTCCATAATCTCTTTTCTGCCTCCGTAGGCGCCTATCGGCAGGCCGCCGCCGATGATTTTGCCGAGCGCCGTCAAATCAGGTTTGACGCCAAGAAGATCCTGGGCGCCGCCGTACATAAAGCGGAAAGCGGTAATGACTTCATCGTAGATGACCAGGGCTCCCGCGTTATGCGTAAGTTCATTGACCTGCTCGAGGAATCCGCTCTTCGGTTCGACGATCCCGAAGTTTCCGACAATCGGTTCAACGAGGACTGCCGCAATATCGTTCCCCCATTTATCGAGCGCTTCTTTATAGCTGTCGATATCATTGAAAGGAACGGTAATCACCTCGTTGGCGATGCTTTTTGGAACCCCGGCGGAATCAGGCGTGCCGAGCGTTGACGGTCCTGAACCGGCCGCCACCAGCACAAGATCGGAATGGCCGTGGTAGCAGCCGGCGAACTTGATGATTTTCGTTCTGCCTGTATAGGCCCGGGCGACGCGAATCGTCGTCATCACAGCTTCCGTTCCCGAATTGACGAATCTCACTTTATCCAAGGCAGGAATCGCTTCCTTAAGCATCTTGGCAAATGTCACTTCATGCTTTGTCGGCGTACCGTAAAGCACCCCGTTCTCAGCAGCTGTTTGAATCGCTTTCGTGATATGCGGGTGGGCGTGGCCCGTAATAATCGGTCCGTACGCGGCAAGGTAGTCTATGTATTTGTTGCCGTCCACATCCCAAAAATAAGCGCCGCTTCCCCTTTCCATCGCGACGGGAGAACCTCCGCCGACCGCTTTGTAAGACCTTGAGGGGCTGTTGACGCCTCCGACTATATGTTGAAGAGCTTCTTCATGAAGCTTTTCAGATTGAGTATGCTGCATAATATCCTCCTCATTTTTGCACCTTTATCTATTTCTATATTTTCTATATTGTAACACGAGGCGGACAGAGCGCAAAAAAGAAGCCGCCGAACATTTGAACAAGAGGGCGCTGTTTTTTATAATGGGGGAAAGCAAGCGATTAAACATAACAGGAGGCAAAACAATGACTGTTGAAATTGGACAAAAGGTGCCTGATATTGAACTGCTGGGCGATCACGGAGAAAAAGTAAAGCTGTCGGATTTTGAAGGAAAGTATGTCGTGCTCTATTTTTACCCGAAAGATATGACGCCGGGATGCACAACGGAAGCGTGCGATTTCAGAGACCGTCATGAAAGCTTTGCGGAACTTGATGCCGTCATTATCGGAGTCAGCCCCGACGATCAGGCAAGGCATGAAAAATTCAAGCAAAAACACGATCTGCCGTTTCTGCTGCTCGTCGATGATGAACACAAGCTCGCTGAAAGCTTTGACGTATGGAAGCTGAAGAAGAATTTCGGCAAGGAATACATGGGTGTCGAACGGTCGACATTCCTGATTGATAAAGAAGGCCGCCTTGTGAAAGAGTGGCGGAAAGTAAAGGTAAAAGACCATGTCGCAGAAGCGCTTCAAGCAGTAAAAGAAATCGCGGAAGCATAAAGCTCGCTGGGGAGGCCGGACTGTATTTTAGTTTGGTCTCTTTTTACGCTCATATTCGCCTGTCTGATCGGCCATGCTGATCATAGCGGCATTTTTCGCCTTAAAAATAGCTTTTTCACAGGGATTGGAATTGACAAAGATTCTGATCAGGAGTTACACTAATTATAAACGTTATAATGTAAGAATTTTTTTTAGAAGAGAGGTGCATGACGATGGCTGAACATAACCTGAAAGAAGCGTTGGAAGCGTTGAAGGAAACCGGGGTGCGAATTACTCCTCAACGTCATGCCATTCTGGAATTTCTCGTGAATTCTATGTCTCATCCAACTGCAGATGATATATATAAAGCTCTGGAAGGGAAATTTCCAAACATGAGCGTAGCAACGGTCTACAACAATTTGCGGGTTTTTAAGGAATCAGGGCTCGTTAAGGAATTAACGTACGGAGATTCCTCCAGCCGGTTTGACTTCGTGACTTCCGAGCATTATCACGCAATTTGCGAACGCTGCGGGAAAATCGTCGACTTTCATTATCCCGGCCTCGACGAAGTGGAGCAGCTTGCTTCACATGTGACAGGATTTAAAGTCAGTCACCATAGACTGGAGATATACGGTTTATGTCAGGAATGCGACAAAAAAGAAAGCCATTAAAAAGAGCTGGCCGCTTTTTTAACGGTCAGCTTATTTTTGTTGCAGCATTTACTGAGACTTTCGATTATACGATTCGTTAAACTCTTTTCCTTCGAGGTTTTTGTCCAATGTCAAAGGCTCCCTGCAATGCATGCACATATCAACCCGGCCTAAAATCTTGGTCGGTTTTTCACAGTTTGGACAGACGACTTGAACCGCTTTCGTTGAAAGCATGCCGATCCAAAAATAAACCGCTGTGCTCAACAAGATAGACAATACCCCCAAGATCATAAACACCGACATCAAGAGGACCGAGGACCTAAAAAAGACCCCGACATACATAATAATGAAGCCTATAAATACAAGGCTCAACGCAAACGTTCTGATTTTGTTGATTTTACTAGAGTATTTGGCCATATCCATCCCCCTGTCTCTAATATAGCATATCAAAGATGTGTTATTCTTTAATTAAAACGAATCAATTGGAAAATTTCTATAGAGAGTTTTGGGGAAATTGATTATAATAATTCAATGTGTTTTCAAAATAAAGGAGTTTTTATTGGCTCGTAGAAATAGGTAGAAACAAGAGAGAAGCTTTTATGCAACGTATTTACATCGTATTGGAGGAATGGTGATGGAAAATCTTCTCCGTCCGATTTACCAAGAAAGAGCAAGCCGCCCTGACACACTCGCTGTCATGCTGATTGAGAGGAGAAATCAAACTTCATCTGCAACAGATAATTTTGATGCGGCATTGTTGATTATCGTTAATAAGGCTGAAGACCCTGTATTCGTGAAGCATTATGAGTTCGACGGAAAAACGGCTTCTCTTCATATTATTTCTGTTGAACAGCTTCAGGAATGGATTCTGCTTGGAACAAACAGGAGAATCATAGACTGGGTTCTCAATGGAAAGGTGCTTTTCGACCGAAACGAATTTATCGCCAAGCTGATTGAGCAGCTCAATACATTTCCGTTTTCAGAAAGAAAACTAAAAATCGGACTTGAATACGGGAAATTAATCAGAAGATATATAGAAGGAAAATCGTTTTTTGAGGACGGTCAATTTTTGGATGCCTACAATTCCATCGTACACGCCCTCCACCATTTGGCCAGAATCGAAGTGATCGATAAGGGGTTTCACCCTGAAGTTACGGTATGGAACCAAGTCCGCCACATGGAACCTCAGGTTTATAAATTGTATAAGGAATTAATTGAAAGCAATGAAAGCTTGCAAAAACGGCTGGAGTTATTATTCCTCGCAAGCGATTTTCTCATTCATTCAAAAGCCGAAATAGGGGCTGCCTATATTCTCAATGTCATGGATGAAAAATCGGTTTGGCAATTTGCCGAACTTCTTAAACATCCGGATCTCAAGTATTTCACGACAGACCTGGGAGTTATACTGGAGTTCTTGGCTGAAAAGGATTTAGTCGGAGTAAAGCCGATAGAGACAAAGGGCCAAAAGATTTTTCACCGAGGATATTTTATTAAAAAAAGTGTTGACACTAATTTATAACGGTGATATATTATTAAGCGTCGCTGTTAGCGGAACGGTTTTTGAACAGAAAGCAGCAGCGACGAAAAATCAAAAAAACATTTGACACTTCTCGTTGAAAATGTTATACTAATAAAGTCGCTTCGGACAGAAGCGGAAATGATCTTTGAAAACTAAACAAGACAAAACGCACCTGTTAATTCATTAAATAAATCGCACATGCGAATGTGCGTAGTCAGGGGCCTGCACGATGCAGGCCATGCAGATGTTGTCACAGAATGTGACGAACTTAATCTGCTCTCCATTACTTCATGGAGAGTTTGATCCTGGCTCAGGACGAACGCTGGCGGCGTG
>ERZ1673782.17-NODE-17-length-69672-cov-22.153167_pt1 | contig 69672 bp, 64 predicted proteins | sample MGYA00580134_ERZ1673782 | MGnify/ENA primary metagenome ERZ1673782 (study PRJEB41219, sample SAMN04549594) | soil metagenome | isolation source: soil | place: USA: Texas, Big Bend National Park | collected 2009-03-17 ...
AATACGATTCAGGGGGTGTTTTTTCCTTGTCTCATTTATTTGGGTCTCTCCAGTCCTTCCCAAGGGGTTTTTTCTTTGATGAGACGATCGGCGGTGTTTAACAAAAATATCCTGTGTTATGCTTTGTCAAAGGTAACGTGATGAGGAGGCAGTGAATGGAATCGAAAGGAAACAGCGAACCAAGCCCCAAAATTGTAAAGTGGCTCACCTGGATCATACCGATCGTGTTGATCGGAGTCATATTTCTCTTAAAAAATATGAGAAACCCTGTGACTGATGTTTTATTTTATATTGTATGCGCAGGTGTTATCATCTTAGTGATTTTCAGCATCATAAAAGAGACAAAAAGCAGATGAAGGCTTATTTTGTACTTGTCGATGAAGGTTGAATGATCTTCATCGACAAGCTTTTTTAATGCTGCTGATTTCGTTCTCCAGCCCCGCAAAAAAGCGGTTAATCATGCGGATTGATCACAGCCAGCAGCTGATGATCTTCCCATTTTCCGTTGATCTTGACGTTTTTCCGGGCGATACCTTCTTTGTGAAAACCCGCCTTCTCCAGCACCCGGATCGAGGCAAGATTACGGGGCATGACGCCGGCTTCGATGCGATGGAGCTTGAGATCGTGAAAGGCGAACTCGACCATCAGCTTGACGGCTTCTGTCGTGTAGCCTTTGCCGTTGTGCTTCTGATCCAAAAAATAGCCGATGAAGGCGCTTTGCAGGGAACCGCGCAGCACCTGGAAAAGGTTAATCGTTCCGATCAGCGCATCGTTTGCAGAATCAAAGATGCCAAAATAGTAATCTTCATCGTTCTGCATATTTTCATATAATCTTTGAAGCCTCTTCTTTTGTCCTTCGATTGTATAAAACGCTTCGTTCCGCTCCATTGAAAACTGTTCAAAAAACGGGCGGTTTGCGTTCTGCAATTCAAGGCATGCCTCGGCGTCTTCAGCCGTGAGCGGCCTGATGTAAATGTTTGTCCCTTTTTTGATCATGGAAAGTCTCCTTTTATCAAGATGGAATGCGGTCGGCTTTTTTCATCAACTCTTCAAAATACGCAAAAAACTGCTCCCTGTCGACTTGATCGACGACTTTGACCATTCTGCCGCGAGGATGCTCTTCTGTCGTTCCTTGGCGCGGGCTTTCCGTATGGACAACAGCCTTGACGGTGCGCGAGCGTGTCATATCGACGGCGCCGAGCGTCAGCGTCGTCAGCACATCCCAAAGGTAGTATGTCGAATTTGTCTCGTTATGGATAAGCGGCGGACACATCGCATAGCACTGGCCGATAAAATCGATCCCGACATGCTTTCTGAGGCTCGCCCAATGGGAGCGGATATCGTTTGTCAATGGCACCTGGTTCGTGCTTTCAAGCGCGACCATTTCGATCTGAATATCGCGTTCAAACACCGTCTTGACGCTGTAAGGGTCCCAAAAGGCGTTCCATTCCGCCGTCCCGTCGTGCTCAGGCTCTTCCACATTCCCTTTCTCAAGGAAGGTGCCGCCCATCCAGACAAGCTTTGCAATGTGCTTGATGATCGCCGGTTCTTCCTCAAGCGCCCTTGCCAAGTCTGTCAGCGGGCCAGTGAACAGCAGTGTCACCGGTTCCGGGCTCTGTTTGACGCATTCAATCAGATGAAGGTGGGCGGGCAGGTCTGACACAGGGGTCCGGACTTCGCCTTTTTCATTTAAAAGCGGCAGAGCGTCGACATAAAAAGCGTGCATGCGCCACTCCTTCGGGAACGGATGCACCCCTCTTGAATCGGATGCCGCCATCTCGACCTGGTACGAACCGAAGCGGTCAATGATTTTTCGACTGGCACTGAGAGCCGGCTCCAAATAGCAATCCGCCGGTATGACGGATGTTCCGATCAATTTGATGTCTTCCATCTGCAACAGCAGAAACAAAGAGACGAGATCATCGACGCCTCCGTCATGGTTAAAATAAACGGGCTTTTTCACAGCAACATCTCCTTTTTTCTTAATATTGATTATTTTACATCAATTAGATCCCGAAGTCTTTTTTACCATGAATTAGGGTATTTTATCTAAAATTAAACAAATAATAAAACCCATTTTGTTGCGATTTTTTCAACAACTAGTATAATTAAAGGTTGTTGGTAAAGAAATGATACGGATACTCTAATAGGATGATGAAAACATGAAACGTGCACGAATCATATACAATCCGACTTCCGGACGCGAAATCTTCAAAAAAAACCTTGCCCAAGTTCTGCAGAAATTCGAGCAGGCAGGCTATGAAACGTCATGCCATGCGACAACAGGGGAAGGGGATGCCGTACAGGCCGCCAGACACGCCGCTGAGCGGGAATTTGACTTAATTGTTGCGGCCGGAGGAGACGGCACATTAAATGAAATCATCAACGGACTGGCGCCGTTGGAACACCGCCCCAAGCTCGGAGTCATTCCGGTCGGAACGACGAATGACTTTGCGAGAGCGCTCGGCATTCCGCGCGAGGATATTTTAAAGGCGGCTGACACAATAATAGAGGGAGAAGCCCGTCCGATTGACATCGGCCGCGTCAACGGCCAATATTTCATTAATATTGCCGGCGGCGGACGCCTCACCGAACTGACATATGACGTACCAAGCAAATTGAAGACGATGCTCGGCCACCTTGCCTATTATTTAAAAGGAATGGAAATGCTCCTTCCTTCGCTGAGGCCGACCGAGGTTGAAATCGAATACGACGGCAAGCTGTTTGAAGGAGAAGTGATGCTGTTTCTCGTCATGCTGACGAACTCCGTCGGCGGCTTTGAGAAGCTCGCCCCCGACTCAAGCTTGAATGACGGCATGTTTGACCTCGTCATTTTAAAACGGGCAAACCTCGCCGAATTCATCAGACTTGTCGGACTTGCCCTCCGCGGCGAACATATCAATGACGAGCATATCATCTACACGAAAGCGAACCGTGTCAAAGTGACGGTCAAAGACAAAATGCTCCTGAACCTTGACGGCGAATACGGCGGCGAACTGCCGGGCGAATTCGAAAACCTCTACCGCCATATCGATGTCGTCATGTCAAAAGAAAAAGCGAGAAAATTGGATGATTGAACTTGGTCTAAAGAGCTGGCCAAGTTTTTCTTATAGCAGGTGAAAAAGATGAAACAAAAAGCCCCCGTTCAAAAAAATGAATATTACAATGTCGTATTTGAAGATTTAACACACGAAGGAGCCGGCGTCGCCAAAGTCGACGGCTTCCCGATTTTCGTGCCGAACGCGCTGCCTGACGAAAAGGCGCAGATCAAAGTGACCCGGGTCAAAAAAGGCTTCGCCTTCGGCCGCCTCATCGATTTGAAAGAAGAAAGCCGCTTTCGTACGGACGCGCCGTGCCCGATCTACAAGCAGTGCGGCGGCTGCCAGCTGCAGCACATCAATTACGAAGGCCAGCTTCTTTATAAGCAGAAGCAAGTCAAAGGCGTGCTCGAGCGAATCGGCAAGCTCGATTTAAGCCGGATCACTGTCCACCAGACCCTCGGCATGGAAAACCCGTGGAACTACCGAAACAAAGCGCAGGTCCCTGTCGGCGAAAGAGAAGGCGGTCTGATCGCAGGCTTCTACCAGCAGCGCAGCCATGAAATCATCGATATGAACGAATGCCTGATCCAGCAGTCGGAAAACGACCGCGTCGTTCAAGCGATTAAAGAGATTTGCGGCAAATACGGCATTAAAGCGTACAACGAAGAACGCCACAAAGGCTGGCTCAGACACATCATGGTCAGATACGGCGCCGTCACAGGCGAAATGATGGTCGTCTTCATCACAAGGACAAACGATTTCCCGCACAAAGCGAAAATCGTCGAGGAGATCACCGCGGCATTCCCGCACGTCAAATCGATCGTCCAAAACATCAACCCGAAAAAAACAAACGTCATCTTCGGCGACGAAACAACCGTCATCTGGGGAGAAGAATACATTTACGACACAATCGGCGGCATCAAATTCGCCATCTCCGCCAGATCCTTTTACCAAGTCAACCCCGAGCAAACGAAAGTGCTCTACGACAAAGCGCTTGAATACGCGGAATTGAATGGCGAAGAAACCGTCATCGACGCCTACTGCGGCATCGGCACGATCTCGCTATTTCTGGCGAAGCAGGCGAAAAAAGTATACGGCGTCGAAATTGTGCCGGAAGCAATTGAGGACGCGAAACGGAATGCTGAGTTGAACGGCATTGAGAACGCTGAGTTTGAAGTTGGCGAAGCTGAGACCGTGATTCCGAAGTGGTATAAGGAAGGCATTACGGCTGACACGCTAGTCGTCGACCCGCCGCGCAAAGGGTGCGACGAGGCGTTGCTGCGGACGATTATTGAAATGAAGCCGAAGCGTGTAGTGTATGTGTCATGCAACCCGGGAACCCTGGCGCGCGATTTGCGGGTGCTGGAGGATGGCGGGTATGCGACGCTTGAGGTGCAGCCTGTTGATATGTTTCCGCATACGAGCCATGTGGAGTGTGTGGCGAAGTTGGTTTTGAAAAAAGAAGCAGGGGTTCTATAAGCGAATTACCTGCTTCTCTTATTCTAAACTTGGGGATTTATCAATATTCCAAGACATTTTTATTCAATTCAGTTTCCATGTGGAAGCAAAATAAGAGTTGTAATGTCCGATTACCGATTTATTTTTAATAGTCTAGACAATATTGATGCCTAGACCATATTTTTATAATTCGAGTTGCAATTGTTTTAAAACCAATGGAACATTGTCTTTTTCTTGCTTTTTTGAAAAGTATTGATTTCTAATCTCTTCTGCAATTATTTTTACAAACAAAGGAGGAACTGCATTTCCAATTTGGCGCCATTGTTCTTTGAAATCACCTATGAACTCGTAATTATCATCAAAAGTTTGAATACGTTTAATTTCAGCAATTCTTAAAAAACGATTTTTCCAATGAAAAGGACCCATGTTGTTTGAAAAGCTTGCTTGTATAGTCCATGAAGGACGGTCTGGTGAGAGTTTTAATAAGAAAGACCAATAACGGGATCGCCATTTAAATTTAGGTTCAGGATGACCTCTTTCAGCAGTGAAATATAAGTAATTATCCCCGGGGGGAATTTCTTTCAATAAATCTTTATGCTTAGAACCAGCTTGCATTTGTTCATCTTCCGGCAAATCATAATCAAGATCACCAATTGCTTGCCTACATGTTACCCAAGGTTTTTTGTCCTTATCTAGAATCGGGTCAAATTTTTCAGGTATATAATGGGTAGGGGCAGGGTATTTAAAGGGTTTACCAAAATCTTTTCGAACTCCTATGCAAATAAAACGTTCCCGGGTCTGAGGTACACCGTATTCAGCCATATTAAATACATCCCAAGTAATATGATAGCCAAGAGTTTTTGCTCGTTCCTTTAATAAATTAAAAGCTGCTTGATGTGGTTTAAAGATGAATCCATGTACGTTTTCAAAGAAGAACACCTTTGGACGAAGTTCTTCTATTGCACGAAAGTATTCGTGTAATGTAAAAGCATTCTCATCTTCTAAGGCTCTTTTCTTTTCTGTACGGTAAAATCTTGACTTAGAATAAGCAGGGCATGGAGGCCCCCCAACTAAACAATCTATTTTATCCACATTTAATTGTTGAAACAACCCTTTGAAATCAATTTCGCGGATATCTTTACATTCTACGACTTCTCCCACTTTATTATGCTTAAGGGTCTGACAAGCAATTTCTGCTACATCGGTAGAATATAAAATTTTAAATCCTGCTTTTTGAAACCCTAAATCAATACCTCCTCCACCAGAAAAAAGACTTACTACATTCACTTAATTAATTGCCTCCTTAAATAAAAACAAGATTAGTTATAATTTCTTTTTAGGCTTTCACTATCAACATAGGCTGTCTCTTAAAAACTCAATCATTGCCTTACCCATTAATGGAGGGACAGCATTTCCAACTTGACGTTGTATCGAACGTCTGCTTCCATAAAATTTATATCCCTTTGGAAAAGTTTGAATCGCTGCGATTTCAGGAACTCTTAATCTTCTAGATGTCCAATGAAAAGGACCCACCCAAGGACCAGGTTGGGCAGTAATGGTCCATGAAGGTTGATCAGGTGATAATTTAAGTAAAAAGTTCCAAAATCTCTTGTCTGCAACAAATTTAGGGTTTGGATGACCCGCCCATGCAGTAAGAGCCTTGTAATTCATCCCGGGAGGAACTTCTAATAGATCTTCATGGTATTTTCCACCTTCGGTAACTTCTTCTTTTTCAAAATACTCGGGTGTGTCAAATTCTGAGATTACTTCTCCCACAGTAACATATGGCTTTAAATCAAGTTCGAATAGACCATCCATATTTCCGTGGGTGATTTTAGGTTGATCAGCCTTAAAAACTCCTTTGGTTCCTATGATAAATAATCTCTTCCTTTTTTGAGGGACACCGTAATTGAGTGCATTGGCGCGCACAATTTTATATTTATAGCCAGATTCTTCAATGATTTGTATGAAAGTATCAACAATCACTTTATTAGTTGGATGTAAAAGACTCTCTACATTTTCAAAAACAAAACCAGCAGGAGATAAATCCGTAACTACTCGCAAAAATTCATTTACTAGACTTGCTCTTGGATCATTTATTCCTTTACGTATCCTATTTGTTACCCAATAACCATTCTTTGAAAATGGTTGACATGGTGCACCTCCAATCACTATAAATTCTTCATTTTCCTTAATTCCTGACATATCTTTAATTTGTTCACTTGAATAATGATTTAAGTTTCCACATATTGCGTTGGTGTCATGAAATTCAGGATTAAGATGCAAAGTTTTAATACAATCTTCCTCTATATCGATGCTGAATGCCACTGGGATACCAGCCATAAAACTTGCAATGTCTAGACCCCCTGCTCCAGAAAATAAGCTTATTGCTTTCATATTAAACATCAGACTCCTACATTTAAGGTCTATAATCTATATCATACCAAACATTAGCTCTTATTCAAAGGATAATACTGAACTAAGCTGGAACCTTAATTATATCATGGTTTATTATATTCGCTATAGGAAAGTTATTTGCGAAAATTAGTTATTATAGGTTGATTGAATAAATTTTCCTATGTAAAATAAAAGGTGAATAAATTAGAGATCTTCAAAGAAAAAAATGTAATTTTGTCTGGTAAAAAGAAATTTAAAGAAAGGTGGAAAATTCATGGAAGATAGTTATTATCAAGCAAATCAAGATGGAGGAGTAGAGTTAGGAGCACAGCCGGAAGGGCCAAATAAAGAAGAGATAGTCGAAATATTAGAACAAGCACTTTCTTTCAATGGTTGGAGCATCAATAATAAAAGTTTATCTAAGCAACCTTATATTTTTAATATAGGTGCAAAAGACCGTTTAATTGAAGTTTATATATATTGTTGGAGAATATCTAATGGTGGTAGGAAAAGAGAATACGAACAAAGAATACAAATAGGTAAAGTTAAAGAGGAAGGTTTTTTAATAGATAATAGTTCCAGTTCTACAAAAAGAGGACTTTTATTAGGCATTTATAAAAAGGATAGAGAAGAACCTGTATTTGTTGCTTGGGAAACAGAAAAAAATCGAGAACATGGTAGTTCGAAATCATGCTTTGTTAATATAACAGCAATTGCTAAAGCAATGAGAGATGGCTTTGTCCAAACTAGGGATAAGGATGGGAATTTGGTATGTGCCTTTAAAAAAGAATTTTTGAATTTTTATATAGAGAACTTAAACAATCTCCATAGTGTAGAATTTGCTAGTGAAAATCAAACTACTAATTATCCATCCATTAAAGATAATGGGAGTAGGATAGGAGAATTTAAGGAAAGTAACTATAATTTTATCTCGAAGGGTGTTAATAAAATAATATATGGAGCACCTGGGGTAGGTAAAAGCTATCTTTTGGGAACAAACAATTTGCGTATAACATTTCATCCTGAATATACTTATTTTGATTTTGTTGGAGGGCTTAAACCGATTAAAAATAATAATGGGGAAGTCTCTTATGATTTTGTCCCGGGTCCTTTTTTACGTACTTTAAAAAAAGCCTTAAATTCACCAGATGAAATGCATACTCTAGTTATTGAGGAGATTAACAGAGCGAATACAGCAGCAGTATTTGGTGACATATTTCAGTTATTAGATAGAGATGAGAATGGTTGGAGTGAGTATTCAATTGAAAATAAAGAAATTTTAGATTATTTAAATAACAGCAGGGAAGAAAACAAAATCACTGAAATTCGGATTCCAGGAAATTTAAGTTTAATTGCAACAATGAATAGTGCCGATCAAGGTGTGTTTGTAATGGATTCTGCTTTTAAACGCCGCTGGGAATTTGAATATATTGGCATATCATTTACTGAAGCAAAACATGCTCAAGATCTCTTAACATACTCTGGTTATAATATTACATGGGAGGACTTTGCAACTACCATTAATGGATATCTTTCTTCTACTTTACATATAAATGAAGACAAGCTTATAGGCCCTTATTTCCTAAAAAAAGATGAACTATTGGATAATAATAAGATTGCTTCAAAATTACTAATATACTTGTGGGATGATGTAGTTCGCCATCAACGTGAAGAGTTGTTTGGGCAAGAATATAATACTTTTTCAAGTGTATTAGAGAATTTTTCTTCAGGAGAAAAAAGTATCTTTGTTGAGGACTTAGAACAATTATTGTATAGTAAACGAAAATCTGAAGAAATAAGTGACACAAATGAGTAATTTTCACATTTTTATTGACTATGAATGGAAAAAGACAGATATAAAAATCCCTTCGATATTTTATCAAAAAGGATTTTGTGAAAGATCAAAAAATCAGTGGGTTCGTTTTAAAGTAACAGGCATTATAGAATATCAGGATGAGATTTTTATTATTCTACCAAAAGGTACTGAACTTAGTTTATATGATAGTGAAATAGATAAAAAGAAAATTGCTCGTCTACTGTACAAGGTTTTAAAAAAGTATTCAAAGACAAGTTTTTTAGATCAAGAAGAAAGGTATTGGCTTGGAGAAAATGATTCAACAAAAGTTTTTGAAATAGTACAATGGCTTTTTGAAGATTATCGACAAAATGGATTAATTAAAATGCAAAGAAGAAATGAACAAATAAATGGTAAGGGAAGGATAAATTGGTCAAAGACTTTAAGGAAGCGGAACCCTGTGCTAGTTAAAAAGAAATTAGTTTATTTAGATCTAATAACATCTAAAAATGATTTAGTGATAGACCAGGATGTGACTCTTATTCATGCATCTATTTTAAAAGAAGCTACTATAAGGTTTGGATGGTTGTTTAATTTTGAATTTAATTTTAATTGTGAGAATGTTAAATATAATACTAAAGAGTTCCAATATAAATTACAAAAATCATTAAATAATACTTATGTAGGTAGAGAAATAACTCTTTTCAAAAAGCTATTGTCTTATTTAAAGTTCGTTTCAAAAGAGAAAAAGTCAGACGGCTTATGCTATATGGTTACTCCTTTTTTTAATAGCATATGGGAAAAAATTTGTGCGTTATTTATAGGTGATATACCTAAATTGCATTCGATGGTTCCTAATCCATATTGGGTTTTTAAAGGACAATTGTATAATACAACGCAAAAGCCCGATATTTTACTTCAATTAGGTAATAAACTTGTGATATTTGATGCGAAATATTACCGGATTAAAGTCGGTCTTGATAAATTGCCAGGGTGGGGGGATATAGTTAAACAACTATTTTATGCATTATCAATGAAAGAAAGTTTTAATGGAGTTTTTAATATTTTTTTGTTTCCAGACACTCCAGACACTAAAGATAGCGGTTTCGCATTTCTGGGTTATGCCAGTGTGAGTAAGAAAGAGGATGAATTTGGAAAAATATCAGCATTTGGATTAGACATAGAAACTGTTATGAAATTTTATGTTGATGAGTTACATACAAGCAAGCATCAAGAATTTCTGCAAGGAATTTTAGAGGAATGTATAACACAACAATAAACTGCAATTTAGATTGTTAAGTATTATTATTAAGTAGAAATTACGGAAAATAAGACTTTAAGACAAAAGCGTGAAAAGTGGTGCAAGTACCAAATTTAAGAATAATTGTTCCTTCCTTTCACTACACTATTATCGACCTGGTAAGAGTTAATATTCTGATGAAGTCCTTTTAGGGCTTCTTTTTTTGCAGTAATGAATAGGGGGTTCATCAACAATAAAATCGAAAAAACATGAAATAAACAACTTTTTGGTTATAAGAGCCTTCAGTGAATTATGCGTATAATTTAAATAAGTTGGAGAGATAGAAATTTAACAAAAAAATTTTTTCTAAAAACCTCCGAATGTATTTTTTTGATTATTAACCAAATAGAAAGAATGAAAAGGGGCTGCTCTCATGGTTATAAAAGCATGGGTCTTTCTCATATTTACTGAAAAGTGGCCAACAAGACCAATAAAATCCCTTACCTGATGGCATGGCATTTTCTGTTCTGAATGTGATCAATAAAGATGCCTAGAAAAAATACAGGAGAAGGGTACTTTACTACATTTTTGAGTGGCCTCTAGATTAGATTTTAAATCGAACTGTTGAGAAATCTAACTTCACTAATTGACAAAAGGTCATTACAAAAATTTACACGTGTGATAAGATCATGTTACAGATAGAGAACAATCTTAAAGAGAAAGAGGGGGTTCGGCATGAGCAAGGTCGCTTCAGAGGTGGTTGCGGGGGTATTGAACGAATTCCATTTGGCCATTAAAAAGCACGATATTGAGCAGGCAAAGCATCTTTTTGGTGAGGCAAAGTCGATGTTTTCCGGGATGGAAGAGGATCAGAATGTGCTGGCTTATTTTTCGCTTCTTGAGGAGCGGTATCGGATGATGCTTTATGATGCGAGGGGAGAGCGGCTGCCGCGGGAGTCTTACTTTAATGATTCGCAGATCGAGTGCATCGAGCAGACGGATCATATGATCGATTATTATTTCTACTTTTTTGAGGCGATGCATGAAGCGTACAACAAGAATGTTGAGCGGGCGATCAGCCTGTACAAGGTTGCCGAGAAAAAACTGGCGAAGGTGCCCGATCAGATCGAAGCGGCCGAGTTTTATTTTAAAGTGTCCTGGCTGTACATGTCTCTCCGGCAAAATGCGGTTTCTCTCAATTATGCGAGAGATGCGATGAATATTTACAAAATGCATGGCGGGTACGAAAAAAAGCTGGCGATTTCCCAGGTTGTGCTGGGGACAAATTACATGCAGATGCAGCGCTTTAAAGATGCGGAGAAGTACTTTGAAGAATCGATTGAAATTTCCAAAAAGATCGACGATTCATTTTTAGAGGCGATGCTTCATCACAATATCAGCATTCTGTATTCCAATTCCGGCCGGTCTCAGGAATGCATTCTCGCCGTCCAGCATGCTTTGAGCAACGCCGAATGGTGCGAGTCAAGCTACTATATCAACTCGCTTTACATGCTGATCAGAGAGTTTTTCAAAATCGGCGAAACAGAAGCGGCCCTGTTCTATTATAAAAAAGGACAGGAGGAATTAGAGAAAAACGGGAATAAGCATTATGAAAAGAAAATAAATATTATGTATGAGCTGTATTGCCATGAAAACGTAAAAAGCATCAAAGACGACATCGATTCCTTGGACGAGATGAATGATTTAGACGGTGTCTGTGACCTTTCATTGCTCATCTCAAGCTATTTTGAGAAAAAAGGAGATTTCAAGGAAGCGCTGGAATTTGTTAAAATATTCATGAAAGCCGAAAACAAAATGAGATCATTAGGGAGTGAGGTATTGTCATGAAAAAATTGATTCTTTGCTTATCGTTAACTGCTATGGTCTTAGGCGGAGCAGCTTTATCCCAAAGCCACAATCAGGCGTCAGGCGGCGTTCAAACAGCTGAGCTGCCGGTTGGGGGTTAAGTTTCTGAAGTCCTTTTACAGGGCTTCTTTTTAAATCATGAAACGGGGTGTGGAATTACAATGAATCTGCCAGAGCATGAAATATAAAAACCTTTCATATTCGCGAGAGGCCCTCCGATTGTTTAAAACATATTTAAACATAAAAATTGGAGGGGAATATCATGAATGACAAAACATTTCTTTCATTTTTAAAACATGCAGACGAGCCTTTCAGCGGCTGGGATTTTTCTTTCATTGACGATACGGGAAGAATGAAAAGCGACCTGCTTTCATGGTCATACGGAAGCATGGCTCTGTCTCTTATTCAAGATTCCAAATCCATGCTCGATATGGGGACAGGCGGCGGAGAGTTTTTATCGAAATTGGGGCCGTTTCCTTCGTCAGCATACGCTACGGAATGCTATTTGCCTAATGTGCCAGTCGCAACGGAACGATTGACGCCTTTAGGGGTTCAGGTCGTGCAAATTGATGATGACGAAGATCTTCCATTTGAATCCGGCCAATTTGACCTGATCATCAATAAACACGAATCATATTCGGCACAAGAGGTGAGGAGAATCCTTTCAAAAGGAGGGCTGTTCTTCACTCAGCAAGTCGGCGGGCATGATTGCGAAGAAATCAATGAAAAACTTGGTGTGCCGCTAAATGAAGAATTTAAGGACTGGAACTTGGAAAAAGCATTAAAAGAAATAGAAAAGCATGATTTTAAGATTTTAAAAAGCAGGGAAGAGTGTCCGACTCAAAGGTTTTATGATATTGGGGCTCTCGTCTATTACTTGAAAGCCATTCCCTGGCAGGCGCCCGGTTTTGAAGTGAATCAATTCAAGGACGCATTGTACGAGATTCATAAAATGATTGAAGAAAAGGGTTATTTTGATGTTACACAGTACCGGTTTATCATTTTAGCGGAAGCGATTTAAGATGCAAAAGAGCCTTTTGACTTTCGAAAAGGCTCTTTCTCATTCTAAAGAAGGAGTACCAGGAATCAAGTCGAATCTTTTGAGTTACAGGCATACGTTTATCCATCCGTCCGCAGGCGATTATATTCTCCCCGCCAAACCAACCATGGAGGCCGCCATCATGAACCACCGCCAATTAGAACGCTACCTGCGCCAATTAGATCCCATTGAAAAAATCCAAATCAAGACGGGGAAAAATGTTCCCGACTTTGACGGTAAGGAGCTGCTTGTGGAGAACGACAGCGATATTCCCCGTTTACAAGAAAACTATTTTTTTGATAAAGGGCCGATTTTTATCAGCAAACATCACCGTTTTGCGGATATGCCCCTCCATATGCATTCATTTATAGAAATCAATTATATTTACTCAGGCGAATGCCGGCAAATCGTGAACGGGCAGGAAATCAAGCTGGCGAAGGGACAGGTTTGCCTGCTTGACCAAGATGTGCCGCACAGCATTCCGGCGCTTGGCGAAGATGATATTTTAGTTAATATCATCATGAAAAAAGAGACGTTTTCGTCGGCATTTTTTGGCCTTCTTCACAATACGGGAATCGTTTCGAATTTTTTGGCAAATGCCGTTTTGGAAGATCAATCCCATGACCGCTATATTTTGTTTCACTCACAGGACAATGGCAATTTGCAATATATTTTAAAGAATATGCTGTGCGAGTTTTTTGATCCGCAGGATTATTCGTTTGAGATGCTGAATTACTACATTCCCGTCATGTTTACCGAATTAATGAGGGTGTATCAAGTCGATAAAAACTTTGAATTCGCGCGTACAGGCGGTAAAAGCAGCATCATCGAGATTCTGCATTATATTGAACAGCATTACCGCGACTGCAGCTTGACGACGCTGGCGAAAGCGTTTAGTTTTAATCCGAATTACTTGGGCAATATGCTGAAAGAACGGACAGGCCAAACATTCGGCGAGCTGGTGCAGATGCAGCGGATGATTCGCGCAGCCGCGATGCTGAGAAAAACCGGAAAAACGATTGATGAAATTGCTTGCAAGGTTGGCTATGAAAATTTAGGTTATTTTTATCGTACGTTTAAAAAGCATTTTGGAGTGACGCCGAACCGCTACCGAAAAGGTTTATAAATGAAATGTTCGGATGAAATAGGACGGCGTGCAGCTCCAGGCATGGCAGTAGCTGTTGATTAACTGGCTTCCGTACGGCGAAAATGATTTGTCGTTTGGATCGTACGCTTCCCAAAATGCATCCGCGCCGTCTTTAATCATTTCCCCCCAGTAGCCCTTGATATGGCTGACGGCTTGTTCCTTTTCGCCGACCTTGATAAGCGCTTCGATCAAATAATGGTGCATATACGGCGTGGTCAGGCCAATGCCGGGCTGTTCTGACAGCAGGCGCTGCATGAGCCGGCGATTTTCCGCTTCGGGGAGCACTTCCGCCAACACCATCCAAATCTGGCTTGCCCATGAGATCTGCTTTTCCTTTCCGCTGAGGAAATAACCCATTTGTTTATTCCATAAATGAGCAATTGCGGCAGATGAAGTTTCTTGCAGCTGTTTTTGTAAGAAGCTCCCCTTGTCGCTCTCCATAACTTCTGCCAGCTTCAGCGCCTGCTTCATTGCATAAATTAAGACTCCTTGTGAAGCTGCCTGCTTGTTAAGCTTTTCATGCCAGTCAATAAATGAATACCAAGAATCATCGTCTTTGACGAGGCCGCGGCCGTCCAAACGATCAAGCGCAATTTCAATTTGTCTGTATGCAGTCGGCCATAGTTCAACAAGAGTGCCAAGGTCTTCTGCGGCAAAATAGTAATCATGCAGGGTGGTGACAAACAGCAGAGAATAGTCGAAAAAATACGTGTCATCCGCAATATATGCCGGTGCGGTAAATAAATTGGCGGCAACCTGGCCGTTTTCATCGGGCAGTCCCGCAAACAAATACAAACAGCGTTTGACGAGCTTATCGTGCTGAAAGGTCTCGTAATTAGCCAAAGCCTGCAGGCGCAAGTCGCCGAGCCACAAACGCCGGTCCCGTTTCGGTCCGTCTTCAAACACATCCTGCATGCAATTTTGCAGTGTTTTGACGCTCACCTTGTCGATCTCGCACATCATTTCGTCTTTGTGAATGAGCGGTTTGACACGCGAGCTGTCGGCGGAAGTTACTGTCCTGCATGCGACTTCCTCAAAGGCCACCCGGTATTTAGGCGATGTATCCAGAACTTCGAACTTCACATAGCGGAAACTGTAGCGGCGCGGCAGCTCGACAAGCCCCGGCATAATATCGATATAAACCGTTTCTTCCTGCAGCCATGAGCTGCTGATCCATCCGTTGTATTGAGAGAACGGCTCAGCCATTTCAACCGGCATTTCTCCGAAAGTCAGCCGCAGACGGAGCGGGGCATCCGGGGGACTGCCGACAGGTTTGATGAACATGCTGATAAAGCCGACAAGGTGTGTGCCGAAATCGAGAATAAAATGATCACCTTTACCGTAATCGCGGCCGGTAAGCTCCGCGGCGGGGGCTGTGTGATGGATCCGCCATCCGTGTATGACTGACGGGTCTTCAGAGATTGCGGCAAAATGATCCGGGTACGCGACGGTTTGCAGGAGCTCCGGCTTTAATTGCTCTGCGGTTTTAATGAAGTTTTCATTTCGTTTAATCGTTCTTTTGTTTGTTTGAATTTTCAGTTTCATAAATATCCCTCATTTCCAGCTAGAGTGCGGTCTGATGATCATCGGTTTCGCCTTTTTGGCTGCGTGCGTCAAGTTCGGCCCGTATTTGAGGATAAATTTTATCCAAGTTGTAAAAGCACATCGTGATCATTGAGAATACGACCAAAATGGCAGGAATGATTAAATAGCCCAGTTGGATGGCAAAAAGCGCCGAGTCCGGCTGCGTCTGGTTCGGCACGTAGCGGCCCCATGTCAGGAGCATGCCTGACAATGCCCCGGCGAACGCAAATGTTAATTTTCCCATAAATCCATTTAGCGCCATCATCAACCCGGATGCGTTGATGCCTGTTTTCCATTCGCCGTAGTCGACCGGGTCGGCCTGCATCGAAAAGTAGATCGCCTGCCTGAGTCCGTAGCCTGATGCAGCAATCACGGCGCCGATGATCAAGCCCGGGACATTCACGTTTGCAATCAGCATGACAATGATTCCAGCGAGATTGATGGCGCTTGCGACCATGAATAATGTACGCTTATACATCATCCGCGCGAAGAGCGGTGTCATCAAAGTGCCGAAAACCGGAACGAATGCACTGATTGTGGCGATGACGCTTGCCAAATCGGCGCGGCCGATATTATAAGTGAAAAAATAGATTAAAGTCGCTTGCTGAAGAAAATATGAACCCCACATAAAAACGATATTGAGCATGAAGATGTACCACGGTTTATTCCCTTTCAATCCGGAAAATGACGTTTTCAGCGTTACTTTTTGCCGCCTGATCTTAACCTTTTCCTCAACATTTTTAAATGTAAAAAAGAACAACAGCATCCCGATGACGGCGAATATCAGCATCGTCCAGAAGAACCCTTGAGCTTGAGAGCCGCCGCCGAGCGCATCGACCATCGGAAGCGTAAGCGCGCTGACTGCCGTCGCTCCGATCAGCGCAAAGACAATCCGAACCGTTGCAAGCGTCGTCCGTTCATTGGCGTCGCTCGTCAAGCTCGGCAAAATCGAAGCCATCGGAATATTGACCATCGTATACGCCGCCGACAACCCGATATACGTGATATAAGCGTAAACTAGCTTGCCCGCCTCTCCGACATCGGGCACTAAAAACGTCAGTACCGCCAAGAGGCCGAACGGTACCGCACCGATTAAAAAGTAGGGTCTCGATTTTCCCCAGCGTGTATTGGTTTTGTCGATGACAACACCCATCAGGATATCGGTAATCCCGTCCACAAATCTCGTCAGCAAAAAGAGCAAGCTGACATGGGCAGCTGCCAGCCCTGCGACATCCGTATAGTAAAACAAGAGGTAAAGCGTGATCATCTGCCATATTAAATTGCAGGAAAGATCGGCGGCGCCGTATCCAATGCGCTGCCGCCAAACAGATATTGTCGATGCCATTAGTGTTCCTCCAATCTTATCTTTTTTCAGATGGAAGGGTTATGCGGCCGCTTGCCTTCTACCAATATAATTAAAGCGCTTACAATATTAATTGGCAATGAACTTATTACAGAATAAATTACGCTTTTTACAGGTTTCGGAAGAGTGAACCGGAATATAAGAAGTCGAAAAGAGGCAACGGGATGAAAGGGATGTCCATTCCATTGAAAAAAGATGCCCCCGGGTCCGGACATCCGTTCCAGTTTTCTGGGAGATAAGCAGAATTAAATTATTCGAGTTTGCAAATGGTATTTTTCGTTTTCCTGTATGTAAACAGTACACCGCCTATCGTTATGATTCCCCCGGCAAGTGATAGGAAAGCGGGAATTTCGCCTATCCATACCCATGATATGAAAAGTGTTGCGGCTGGCGTTAAATAAAGCGAAATCGCGGCCTCTGAAGATCCTCTGTACGAGGTGATATAAGCAAGCGCAAAATATGGGACAACTGTAGGGAGCAATCCTAAATAAAAAACACTTGCAGTAGATTGAATGGAAGCATGAGAAAGCTCTTCGAATAGCCCGGGCAAAAAGAACAGCATGGGGATGGTTCCTCCCCAAATCGCGTATGAAACAAAAGGGATTAAACCGTATTTTTGAATGTAGCGCTCTTGAAAAACGAAATAGATGCTTTCACATATCGCGGCCAGTAAAATGAACAACACCCCAGCCGCCGTGTTTTCAAAGTTTCCGACGCCGAGTGATATAAGCATGACGCCTAAAAAGCTGATCCCTGATCCGAGCCATTTCGCTGCACCAAATCGTTCTGCGAAAAACAGCCTCGCTAACAATGCTGAAAAAATAGGCGTTGTCGTGACCAGGAGGCTTGCCATTCCGGCGCTGACCGTTTCCTCGCCTTGATTGAGCAATGTGTGGTAAGCGGAAAATCCTAAAAAACCGAGCAGCAAAATGATGGGGATGTCCTTTGCTTCCGGCAGGCGCATCCGGACGGCAGCAGCCAGCAATATTAGAGCCGAAGAACCTGACAGCAGTCGAAGCAATGTGAGGTGCTGAGGCGTATAATCCTCCAGCCCGACTCGAATCCCCGGAAAGGCAGAAGCCCAAAAGCCGATCATCAGGCAGTATGACAACATGATGTACATCCTCTGTTTCTTCATCATTTTTCAATCTCCTTTTTAAAAAAACCAACCGGTTTAAATGTGTGTATCCATCTTAATGGACGTTTGGTAAAATGGCTTCAACCAGTTTTGAGAAGATAAACCCAACCACTTATCGATAAAAGGAGATTCATTTATGCCCCGCGTGCCAAAATACAAACAAATCATTCAATTTATAAAAGAGAAGATTGCAAATGGAGAATGGCCGATCGGCACCAAAATTCCGAGTCAGCGTTCATTGGCCAAACATTTCGCTGTGAACAGAAGCACGGTGATTACAGCTTTGGAAGAATTAATAGCCGATGGATTAATAGAAGGCAGAATGGGGAAAGGCACGATCGTTATAAACAATACATGGACATTGTTGCCCAAACATTCGACCCCTGATTGGGATAAATACGTAGCAGCCGGGTTCCAGCAGCCCAGCCGGAAAACGGTTCAGGAGATTAATCAATCTGAATCGAATTCAACATTGATACAGCTCAGCAAAGGCGAGCTTTCAAATGAATTGTTTCCGCTGGACATCATGAAGGGGATGATGGAGAAGGTTGCTCATAACATGGATGCTTTTGGATATGAGGAGCCGAAAGGCTATCTTCCTTTAAGAGAGGCGTTGAGCAGCTATTTGCAAACGGTCGGCATCCACGCTTCCCCGTCTTCCATCTTAATTGTTTCCGGCGCGCTGCAAGCATTGCAGTTAATCGCTATGGGGCTTTTGCAAAGCGGATCAACCGTTTTTCTTGATCAGCCGTCTTACCTTTATTCGCTGCATGTCTTTCAATCTGCGGGAATGAGGATGGCCGGCTTGCAAATGGATGAAGAAGGTCTGATGCCAGAAAGCATCAAGATGACGCCAAACATGCGGACGAGAGCCATTTTGTACACCAATCCTTGTTTTCAAAATCCGACCGGAGTGTTAATGTCCAAAAAGCGGAGGGAAGAGATTCTGGCTTTCAGCGAACAACAGCACCTGCCTATCATTGAAGATGATATATACCGCGAATTATGGATTGATGCCCCGCCGCCTGCTCCAATGAAAGCGATGGACAAAAACGGCCGCGTCTTATACATTGGCAGTTTTTCGAAAACGTTGAGCCCGGGGTTAAGAATCGGCTGGATCGTCGGCCCGGAGCCGGTCATTGAACGTTTATCAGATATTAAAATGCAGACGGACTACGGCTCAAGTTCACTGTCTCAGAGGGTCGCAGCCGAATGGCTGACTTCGGGGCTTTATCAGAAACATTTGGAAAACGTGAGAGAACAGCTGAAAATAAGAAGAAACTTTGTGTTGCATCTGTTAGAAACAGAGTTGGAAGGACTCGCAAAATGGAGCGTTCCAGCAGGCGGCTTCTTTATTTGGCTGAAGATATTGCCGCCGGTATCGATGAAAACTCTTTATGCCAAAGCACTTTCAAAAGGAATTCTCTTTAATTCCGGGACCATATACGGACAGGAAAGGGGCGATTACATGAGGCTGTCATATGCATTTGCTTCCTGTGAAGACATGAAGAAAGGGATTGGGCAATTAAACGGACTGATAAAAATGCTGTCTCGATGATATGAATGTGTTGAAAATATTTATTCCAGAAGAAATAAATTTTACCTTATTTTTGTTAAACTTAAAAAGAATTTTAAATACATCATGACAGGAGAAAACTCATGCGGAACCAAATGTCGGTTTATTTTTCTCTGGCTCTCGCCATGGCGATCGTCGGGAGCTCGGTTGTTGTCGGCAAGCTGATGGTGAAGACGATTCCGGTGTTTTTGTCGTCCGGCATTCGTTTTTTTATTGCGGCTGCCGTTTTAATGATCTTGCTTTTTTGGATTGAGAAAGGCATTCCCGCTCTATCGAAAAAAGATGTCTTTGTTCTTTTGCTGCAGTCTTTTACGGGTGTCTTTCTGTTCAGCATCTGCATGCTTTACGGGGTTAAGCTGACGACGGGGATGGAGAGCGGCATTATTACGAGCACGACGCCGATGGCTGTCGGTGTTTTGGCTTTCTTTTTATTAAAAGAAAAAATAGAAAAAAGAATGGCTGCCGGCATCGTGCTGGCCGTTATCGGTGTGATGGCGATCAACCTGTTCGGGGCCGGCGGCGAAGCGGGGAGCCCTTATGCATTGATGGGAAATCTGTTAATCGCGGCCGCAGTGATCGGTGAAGCGATGTTTACGCTAATGGCAAAATTGCTGTCGCCCCATATTTCCGCATTGGCGATTTCGGCGTTTGTTTCCTTGTTCGGTTTTTTGTTTTTTCTGCCGTTTGCGGTCATTGAGGCTGTCTCGTTTGATTTTAGCGTTCCCGGACTTCTTGATTGGTCATATGTCCTTTATTACGCGCTGATTGTTACGGTGCTTGCTTTTTACTTATGGTACAACGGCGTGACGAAAGTGCCGGCGAGCGTTTCCGGGATTTTCACTTCGGTTCTCCCCGTATCGGCCGTTGTGCTCTCAGGCGTCATTTTGAAGGAGCAATTCACACTGGTTCATTTGACCGGAATCGTGTTTGTAATTGCAGGAATTTTCATTACTGTTTTGAAAAAAGAGCAGAAGAAAGACAGCGGAAAACTCGCATCTTAAGACGGATTTCCAAAAAAATGTCGTAAATTCGATGCATCAATTTGATGAAATCGCCCGGCCCTGCGGTATAATAGATTTTGTGAATGAAAGATTCAATGTTGAAAGAGAGTGGTTACATCATGGGCCGTAAATGGAACAATATAAAAGAGAAAAAAGCGTCCAAGGATGCGAATACGAGCCGAATCTACGCCAAGTTCGGCCGCGAAATCTATGTGGCGGCAAAGCAGGGAGAGCCCGACCCCGAACTGAACCAGAACCTGAAATTCGTGCTGGAGCGCGCCAAAACATACAATGTCCCGAAAGCGATTATTGAGCGGGCGATTGAAAAAGCGAAGGGCGGTTCTGAAGAAAACTATGACGAGCTGCGCTATGAAGGCTTCGGCCCGAACGGAGCGATGGTGATCGTTGACGCGTTGACAAACAACGTCAACCGCACGGCTGCCGATGTGCGCTCCACATTTGGCAAAAACGGCGGAAACATGGGTGTGAGCGGATCTGTCGCTTACATGTTTGATCCGACGGCTGTTATCGGCTTTGAAGGCAAAACGGCTGATGAGACGCTCGAATTATTGATGGAAGCGGATATCGATGTCCGTGATATTTTAGAGGAAGACGATGCAGTGATCGTCTATGCCGAGCCCGATCAGTTCCACGCCGTACAGGAGGCGCTGCAAAACGCCGGCATTACTGAGTTCACGGTGGCCGAGCTGACGATGCTCGCGCAAAATGACGTCGCCCTTCCAGAGGATGCGCGCGCACAGTTTGAAAAGCTGATTGACGCGCTGGAAGATCTGGAAGACGTTCAGCAAGTTTACCATAATGTCGATTTAGGGGCGTAAAAAGAGGCCCTGAAAAAATCGGGAAAGAAAAGATAGATGAACAGGAGGACGACCTGTTTTGTCTATCTTTTTTTATTGTAAAGTTAACTTGACATTTTATTTTTTTGTTAAGTATACTTTACGTATAGTGAACTTTACATTCCCAATGGAGGAAAGATGAAAACGTTAATAAAGGAAAAGCGCACTTCGCTGAACATGACACAAGAAGAACTGGCTAAAAGGCTTAATGTGTCGAGGCAAACGGTGATTTCCCTTGAAAAGGGAAAATATAAACCTTCACTCGTTCTGGCGCATAAACTGGCTCAAATTTTTGAATGTCTGATTGAAGATTTATTTATTTTTGAGGGGGATGAAAATATTGACTGAAACGATGACAAACACACTGATCGCTTTAGCAGGTTTAGGAATAGGCGTGCTCGGGATCGCAATGATTTACAGTGTGAACAGAAGGATTGGCAAAAAAGAGAGGCTGTTCGATGAACGCCAGCAGAAAATTAATTATCAGGCTAAGGCGCTTTCCTGGAACATTACAATGGCGGCTATTTTAATTGTCTGGGCATTGGTGATTATTTTCCAAGGGATTTCCTTTTCATTTTTCTTAATAACAGGTTTATATATCCTGCAATGTTTATCAATGCTGATCACAACCGTTTACCTTGCGCAGAAAAACTAAGATGGTGCTGTTCCCCTTGCATCCGGATTTTACCGATTTATCGGTAAAATCTTTTTTTATATCCAAAAGACTCATAAGATTGAATTTTCTTGAAAGACTGCCGATACATAAGATGTAGTCTAACTTTTCCCAAAACTGTTTGATAGGAGATGGACTGAATGATTCAAATGACTGACCTCAACCGTCAATACATAGGAGGGGAATGGAGAGTCGGCCAAAGTGAAAGCGTCTTGGACGATCTGAATCCTTTTACCCATAAAACGATTACCTCTTTTCGGAAAGCGACGCGGGAGGATGTCGATGCGGCGTACAAAGCTGCGCTTGAGGCGAAAAAGAAATGGGATAACGTCAATCCCTATGAAAAAAGGGCGATTTTAGAAAAAGCCGCGGCTTATATTGAAGACAATAAAGAAGCGATCGTGTACCTCATTATGGAGGAACTTGGCGGAACACGGCTGAAAGCGGCTTTTGAAATCGATCTTGTCGTCAATATGATCAAAGAAGCGGCAGGTTTCCCGCTCAAAATGGAAGGAAAAATTCTCCCTTCACCGGTTGATGGGAAAGAAAATCGGATATACCGCATTCCGGCGGGAGTGGTCGGCGTCATCAGTCCGTTCAACTTTCCGTTCTTTTTATCTGTAAAATCGGTTGCGCCTGCGCTTGGCGCCGGGAACGGCGTTGTTTTAAAGCCGCATGAAGAAACACCGATTTGCGGCGGCACGCTGATTGCAAAGATTTTTGAAGAAGCCGGTCTTCCGAAGGGACTGCTGAATGTCGTCGTTACAGATATCGGGGAAATCGGCGACAGCTTTGTTGAGCATCCGATTCCGCGAATCATCTCGTTTACCGGTTCAACGAAGGTCGGCAGCTATATCGGGCAGCTGGCGATCAAACATTTCAAAAAACCGCTGCTTGAACTCGGCGGAAACAGCGCCTTGATCGTTCTCGAGGATGCCGATTTGGAATACGCCGTCAATGCCGCGACTTTCAGCCGCTTCACACATCAAGGGCAAATCTGCATGTCGGCCAACCGGATTCTTGTTCAAAAAGAAGTGTATCCGGAATTTTTAAAGCTGTTCAGCCAAAAAGTATCCGGGCTTAAAACGGGCGATCCGCTGGACCCTGAAACCGTTATCGGCCCTGTTATTAATGAACGCCAAGCTGAACATTTAAGAAAATCGATTGAAAAAGGCATCGAAGAAGGCGCCACACCGCTTCTGAAAGGCGATATTAAAGGCAATCTCGTCGAGCCGACGATTCTTGCGGATGTCACGCCTGATATGTCTGTCGCCAAGGAAGAGCTGTTCGGTCCGGTTGTATGCGTCATGCCGTTTGAGACCGAAGCAGACGCGGTTGAGATCGCGAATGACACGCCTTTCGGACTGAGCGGAGCCGTACACACGGGAAATGTGGAGAGCGGCGTTGCCATCGCAAAGCAAATCGAGACGGGCATGATCCATGTCAATGACACGACGATCAACGATGAGCCGCATGTCGCTTTCGGCGGTGAAAAGCAATCGGGGATCGGAAGGCTGAACGGAGAGTGGAGCCTTGACGAATTTACGACATTAAAATGGATTTCCGTCCAGCACCAAAAAAGGAGTTTTCCATATTAAGAGGAGGATTTGATACATGAATGAAGCAGTAAAAACGGACATCCACCCGCTGCTGGATGCTTTTGTGAAAGTGGCGCCGTTCCTGAATCAGCTGATTCAGGACGATGTGACAGTGGGGATTTACGATACCGAAAAGCTGATCGTCAACATCCCGGGAAAGACATTTTCCCTGAATGTCAAAGCGGGTGACCCTTTGCAGGAAGGCGATATTATTACAGACGCCATCCGCCAAAACAAAAAGAAAGTAAGCATGGTGCCTAAGGAGCTGTTCGGCTTCCCTCTTGCGGCGAGAGCGATCCCGCTCCACGACGAGAACGGAAGGGTTATCGGCGGAGTCGGGCTCGGCACGAGCCTTGAAAAATCGGATCAGCTTCACCGCGTCGCGGAAAGCCTGTCGGTCATCGTCGAGCAGACGGCTTCGGCCATTCAGGATATCGCCGAATCTGTCAGCGGCTTCTCCGGACAAATGTCCGACATCTCCAAGCAGGCGAAGGAAGTCAGTGAAAGCGCCGGAGAAATCGAGAAAATTTCAGTCACCGTAAAAGGCATTTCAGATCAAAGCAACCTGCTCGGGCTGAACGCGGCGATTGAAGCGGCGAGAGCCGGAGAGTCAGGAAAAGGGTTCTCCGTCGTCGCCGACGAAATCCGCAAGCTTGCGACACACTCAAAAGAAAACGTCGGCCAGATTGACCAAATCACGAAGAAAATCCACGCGTTATTAAAAGACCTTGAGCATTCGATCGAAGTCATCAATGAACATACGAGCGGCCAGGCCGCCGGCGTTGAACAAATTTCCGCCACCATGCAGGAGATCAGCAGCAACGCGCAAAACCTCGCCAAGATGGCGGAACATCATTTTGAAGACTAGAACATTTACAAGCCCGTCGGCAAAACTGGCGGGATTTTCTCATATTTTCAATTATTAAAATTTTATTTTAAATTTTTTAGAGGAATTTTCCCCGGGCGAAGCGAAAGTGATGAATGGGAAATCGCTTTCAAAGGGGGAAGGGGTAAATGAGAGTATATACACCGACTAAACTGACCGGATTGTTATTGGGGCCGATCAGTTTTTTGCTGATTCTCGGCTTGATACCGGAAGCTGAGCTGGCTTACGCGCCGCGGATCGTTCTTGCGGTTACAGCTTGGACGGCAGTCTGGTGGATTACGGAAGCCGTGCCGATTCCGGCGGCATCGCTCTTGCCAGTCATTTTGCTGCCGACATTGGGCGGTTTAGATATGGAAGCGACGGCCAAAGCATACGGCGATCCGATTGTGTTTATGTATATGGGGGGATTTATCATTGCGATCGCCATCGAAAAATGGAATCTTCATAAACGGATGGCCTTGCATATTTTGAAGCGGATCGGGACTGAAAGCCATCGAATCGTGCTCGGCGTGATGGCGGCGACGGCGTTTTTATCGATGTGGATTTCGAATGCTGCGACCGCTTTGATGATGCTTCCCGTAGCGCTTGCAGTTATTAAAGAAGTGCAGGAAAAAGAAATTTTAAAAGGCGAATCGCTGCAGAAGTTCAGCAAAAGCATTTTGCTGGCTGTCGCGTATGCGGCTTCGATCGGCGGACTTGCCACATTGGTCGGTTCCGTGCCGAATGCGGTCTTTGCCGCGATGTCCAAACAGATGCTCAATCACGAAATTATGTTTTTTGAGTGGTTTTTATTCGGGTTCCCGGTTTCCGTTCTGTTTCTTGCCATTTTATATGTTTATTTAACGAAAATAAAATTTAAAGTGAGCACTTTTCAAGGAAAAAAGCCTGATTTTATCGATCATGATTTAAAGGCGCTTGGCGCAATGACGAGGGAGGAAAAATCGGTTTTTGCCGTTTTTTTGTTGACCGCATGTTTGTGGATGTTCAAATTCATCCTGCCGTTTCAAATTTCAGATACGGCGATCGCGATTTTCGGAGCGGTTTTGCTGTTTTTAATTCCGAGTACAGAGGATGAACGGATTTTGGAATGGAAGGATATGCAGACACTGCCATGGGGGCTGCTTCTGTTGTTTGGAGGCGGCTTGTCGCTTGCAGCCGGTTTTTCGGCGACCAATCTGACGGCGTGGATCAGCGGCAAGCTCAAGCTGTTGGAAGGCCACCCTTACTTATTAGTGCTGATTATTTTGACGGCTGCGATTTTATTTATGACCGAAATCATGTCTAATACGGCTGTCGCCAATATGGTGATTCCGATGACGATCGGCCTTGGCGCCGCGCTTCAGGTCGAGCCGTACGGGCTGATGGCGGCAGCTGCGCTTGCTTCATCATGCGCCTTTATGCTCCCGATCTCCACCCCGCCGAATGCCGCCGTCTTCAGCGCCAATCTGCTGACGATGAAGGATATGGTCAGGGCGGGCTTTTGGCTCAATATCGCAGGTGTCTTCTTGATTGTGATCAGCGCATATTTTTGGCTTCCGGCCGTCTTTCAATAATGTCCGCGAAAAAGCTCTCACTAGTTTTCTTGCATCATCTGCATTAAAATAAAGTTATGACATTACGTTAGGATTGGTAGACAGATGAGCATTTTTAAAGCGGAAGGTTTATATAAAACTTACGGAGATAAAACATTATTTGACCATATATCGTTCCATATCGAAGAAAACGAACGGATCGGCTTGATCGGACCGAACGGAACGGGAAAAAGCAGTTTGCTGAAAGTGATCGCAGGCCATGAATCGACCGAAAAAGGAGATATCACCAAGCCCGGCAGCCTCCATATCGAGTACTTGGATCAGGATCCTGATTTGGACGGCCCGGAAACCGTGCTTGAGCACATTTATTCGGGAGATTCCGTGATGATGCGGACGATGAGGGCGTATGAGAAGGCGCTTCAGGAGCTGAATGCTTCGCCTGATGATCCGAAGAAGCAGGAAAACCTGCTGGCGGCGCAGGGGAAAATGGACGAACATGGCGCCTGGGACGCGAATACGGCGGCAAAAACGATATTGACGAAGCTTGGCGTCGCGGATGTGGCAAAAGAAGTGAGCTCCCTTTCCGGGGGGCAAAAAAAGCGTGTTGCGATTGCGAAAACATTAATTCAGCCCGCTGACCTCCTCATTTTGGATGAGCCGACAAACCACCTTGACAATGAAACGATCGAATGGCTTGAAGGCTATTTGAGCGGGTATCCGGGCTCCGTCGTCCTCGTCACCCATGACCGCTATTTTTTAAACCGGGTGACCAACAGGATCTATGAACTGGATCGAGGGCGCCTATACACATACAAAGGGAACTACGAAGTGTTTTTGGAAAAGCGGGCCGAAAGAGAAGCGCTCGCCGAACAAAACGAAACGAAGCGGCAAAACCTTCTCAGAAGGGAGCTTGCTTGGCTGAGAAGGGGGGCCAAAGCCCGTTCGACAAAGCAAAAAGCAAGAATTCAGCGGGTGGAGGAACTAAAGGAGCAGGACGCGCCTGAAACCGGTTCTTCCCTTGATTTCGCGATCGGCTCCCACCGTCTCGGCAAGCAGGTGATTGAAGCGGAAGGCGTTGACATCAGCCGCGGCGGGAATCAGCTTGTCCGTTCATTCAATGAACTGATTGTGCCGGGGGACCGGATCGGCATCATCGGACCGAACGGGATCGGCAAAACAACACTCTTAAACGCGCTTGCCGGGCGCATTAAGCCTGACGGAGGACAGATCACGATCGGCCAGACCGTAAGAATCGGCTATTATACACAGGATCACAGCGAAATGAACGATGCGCTGCAGGTCGTCGAATACATCAAGGAGACGGCTGAGGTCGTCAAAACGGCCGACGGACAAATGGTCACAGCGGAGCAGATGCTGGAAAGGTTCCTCTTTCCGCGGAGCGTGCAGCGCAACTTGATCCGCAAGCTGTCAGGCGGGGAAAAGAGGCGCCTTTATCTCTTGAAAGTGCTGATGGAGGAGCCGAACGTCCTGTTCCTCGATGAGCCGACAAACGACCTTGATACCGAGACGCTCGGCGTGCTCGAAGATTATTTGGAGCAGTTTCCCGGCGTTGTCGTGACCGTATCCCATGACCGCTATTTCCTTGACCGCGTCGTCGACAGGCTGCTTGTATTTGAAGGCGGCGGAAACGTATCGCGTTTTCAAGGTTCCTACAGCGAATATATGGAGAAGCAAAAGGAGAACAGCCGTCAAAAGCCGGCGTCTGAAGCCGCAGAACCTGTCAAACCTGAGAAAAAGAAAAGGAAGAAACTGTCTTATAAAGATCAGCTGGAATGGGACGGCATCGAAGACAGAATCGCCGCTCTGGAAGAAAAGCATAAACGGCTTGAAGAGGAAATCGCCGCCGCCGGCAGCGATTTTGCCAAAATCCAGACATTGATGGAAGAGCAGGCGCAAACAGCCGAAGAGCTCGAAGCGGCAATGGAGCGCTGGACAGAGCTGTCGCTGTTGATCGAAGAGCTTGAACAATCGTAAGTGAGACTGCCGGGAAATCCCGGCGGTTTTGATATGGAAAAAGGAGTTTGAACAAATATGCCTTTTGAAAAATTGCTCAGCTGTCTGCTGATGGCCGCATTATGTGTTCTCTTGTTTATAAAAGCAATGGGCTGCCGCAAAGAAAACAGAAGAGGCTCGCTGGCATTCTTTATGATGTTCAGCATCGTCTGCTTGACCACGCTCATCATTAAAATTGTAAAGCTCGGCCATTTTTTCGGCCGAGCTTTTTAACATTTGGAAAACGACAGCCGCGCCACGGCATCGTGCAAGTGAATCGATTCTTCGTTCCGGCATTCGATCTCAAAGGCGGAGATCCAGTCCATTTCGTATAAGTCGGCAGCTGTTAAGCGGAGGACGTCTTCTACAAATCTTGGATTCTCATAAGCCTGTTCAGTCACTCTCTTTTCATCGGGTCTTTTTAAGACGGGATGGAGCTTTGCGCTTGCGTTCGTTTCCGCTGCGGCAAGAAGCTCGGCTTTGAAATCGTCCGGCATCTCCGCCTGTTCATTGATATGCGCGGTGATCTTGATTATGCCGCGCTGGTTATGGGCGCTGTATTCGCTGATTTCTTTTGAACAAGGGCAGAGCGTCGTCGCATGGGCGGTGATGCCGGCGGTTTGCGAAAAGCCTTTGTTTTCATGATAAGAGACTGTCATATGGATATCGGCATGCATCAGTCCGGACAATTTGGTTTCCGGGCTGATGCGTTCGAAATACCATGGAAAACTGACGGAGACGGATGCGCTTTCCTGTTCCATATTGCCGGCTAAATCCTTTGCAAAATCTTTCAGTGTATGGAAGTCAACCGTCCAGTTTGCTTCGTGATAGCGCTGCAGCTGTTCTGTCAGGCGGCTCATATTGATTCCTTTGCGGTCGCGCGCAAGGCTCGTCGTAAAGGAAAAAGCGCCGATCGTCGTTTGTGTAAACGGCTTGAGCGAGGAAGCAATCAAAATCGGATGCGAAACGTTTGAGACACCGACATGGTCAATGTCAAAAAAATAGTCGTTCGGTGTATTTTGAATATCCTTCATCTGTTCTTTATCAGTCGGTTTTATTCCTTTCACGGCTTCGACAGATCCGAAGCGGCGGTGGCGTTCGGGTTTTGCGGGCAAATGCAGTTTGCGTTCCATTGATGAGACCCCTTTCTTCAGTAAATCGAAATAGTTCCTATTTATTTTGAGGCAATGCTGTGATAAAATCAAGTGGTCATGTCTAAAGCATGCAAATTAAATCGAAATGATTTCGTTTAGGGAGTGGTTGTTTTGCAGCATAGCGAAATCGTCATTGTTGGAGCGGGACCCGCAGGTATTGGAATGGGGATCGTTCTGAAAAAACTCGGTTTTAAATCGTTTACGATTTTGGAAAAAGACCGTGCAGGAGCTTCATTCCGAAGCTGGTCTGAAGAAATGAAACTGATAACGCCGTCCTTTACCGGGCAGGGATTCGGGGCTTTGGATTTAAACGCTGTTGCTCCGGGAACATCCCCTGCCTTTACTTTTCAACGCGAGCACTTGAGCGGACGGGAGTATGGAGATTATTTGGCGCTTTTGGCCGATCATTTTCAGCTTCCAATTCAAGAAGGCACATCGGTTCGCAGCGTTCATAAAGACGACGGCGGTTTTTCAGTTGAAACAGATAAAGGCACTATGAAGGCCAAAGACGTTATTTGGGGAGCCGGTGAATTCCAATTCCCGAAATATTCGTTTCATGGTGCAGAGATTGGCATCCACAACAGCAAGGTCGCCAGATGGAGCCAATTTGAAAAAGCCCATTATTACGTGGTAGGCGGCTATGAGAGCGCAATGGATGCGGCGGTACAACTGGCGTCCTATGGCAGCGATGTGACGGTTGTGATGCCGAATTCGCTCCGCGAAAACGCTGAAGCCGATCCGAGCAGGTCGCTTTCACCTTACACATGGGAGCGTCTAGAAGATGCGTATGAAAAAGGGAAGGTTCAGTTTTTGGAAAAAGCCGTTGTAGAGAAACTGGCGAAAAACGGACCAGCCTATGATTTATATTTGTCAGACGGGAGGAAGATCCGTTCGGAAACACGGCCGATTATCGCGACAGGCTTTCATTCCGGCGCAAAACAAATCGAGCATTTGTTTGAATGGGGAGAGAACGGCAAGCCGCTTTTAACAAATGAAGACATGTCGACCGTGACGGACGGTCTTTATTTAATCGGGCCGAGCGTTCAGCATCAAAACGCGGTCTTTTGCTTCATTTATAAATTCAGGCAGCGATTCGCCGTCATCGCCGAGCATTTGTTGAAAAAACGAAGGTTTTCGATCGATGAAAAGGGTGCTGACAGAATACAGGGAAAATCAAATGTTTCTCACAGATTTGAGCTGCTGTGAGGTGCAGTGTGAATGCTGAAAGAACCAACGCGGCGGCAGCGCATGCTCTTCATCGGACTCGAATCGGTCGGAAAAACAACGCTTTTTTCAGCGATCACTGATCAGAGGGCAGGCGAAGCAGCAAATGTGAAAGGATCGACGATATTTGCGGCTGAACGGGAGATCAAAAGCCTTCCGGGCTGGCAAGCCATTGATACACCGGGCATTCGGGAGGATGGCAGCGTGTCGAAACGAGCGCTGAAAAAAGAGATCGAAAAGGCCGATGAGGTGGTTGCCGTCTTGCGCGGCACCCATTTTTCTGAAGAGCTGAACGCGGTCTTGGAGCTGATTCCGCCGGAAGCCCGGCGCGTCTGCTTTATCGTTACGTTTCAGGATAAAATGACGGACGCCATGCGCCGGAAGCTTTCTGAGCAAGTGGCCAAGCACAGTCTCCCGGTCCTGCTGGTTGATACGAGAACCGTGACAGACGATAAAAAAGAGCGGATCATCGCTTTTTTAAGAAAAGAGGCTGAATTTCATCCGCTCAAACGGAGGCGGATGAAACAGATTGAACTTGAAAGTGTGGCTGTTCAGCAGTCTGTGTTTCATCGTCCCGTAGCGGGGCCTGTAGTGAGCGCTGCACTTTTATGTTTGTTGTTTATGGCGCCGATCGTATTGGCTTATCATACATCAGAGTGGGTGCAGCAATCTGCGGACAAATGGGCGGTTGTACCGCTCCAAAATGCGGTCGGGGGCTTGCCGTCATGGCTGGGCGCGGCATTGGCGGGGAACTATGGCCTGTTATCCCTTGGCATTTACTCGTTTGTTTGGGCGTTTCCTGTCGTTTTGTTTATGTCTATAGCGAATGCGGCAGCGGATGATTCGGGTTTAAAGGACCGGATCGTCGATTCATTGGACCCGCTGATGCGGAAGATCGGTCTGAACGGCCGTGATTTAGTTCCGCTTTTGACCGGATTTGGCTGCAATGTCGTGGCCGTTCAGCAGACGCGGTCATGCAGCATGTGTACGAGAAAGCGCTGTGTATCGTTTATTTCTTTCGGATCAGCGTGCAGCTACCAAATCGGTGCGACGCTGTCGATTTTTCATGCTGCGGGAAGGGAGTGGCTGTTTATTCCTTACCTCGCTGTTCTTGTTGCCGCAGCGGCCGTTCATAACCGGATATGGTATCGCATCGATCAGAAATGGGCCGCTTACTTCGAGCGACGGCAAACGTTTTTGCAGAAGCCGTCCTGGAAAGGGATCGTCTTTCGAGTAAAAGAAGTGCTTCAGCAATTTATCTTTCAGGCGATGCCGATCTTTCTCATCATTTGCCTGGCGGCGACCGTATTGAATGAACTCGGTGTCATCCGTCTTGTGACATTGCTTGTCTCGCCTGTTTTAAGCCTGTTCGGCGCTCCAGAAGATGCGGCGCCTGGCCTTGTTTTTTCCCTGATCAGGAAAGACGGCATTCTCTTGTTCAATGAAGGGAATGGAGCGCTTCTTGACATGCTGCCGGGAGCAACGCTCTTTCTGCTCATTTACTTGGCATCAACCTTTACTCCATGCATGGTGACGGTTTGGACAATTGCCAAGGAACTGGGGATGAAAACGGCGGCAGCCATTATGGGAAAACAGATGGCCACTTCAGTCGTTTCGGTTTTGATCATGATCATCTTGAAGCTGACGCTTTGCATTTTTAAATAAAGTGTGGTGAAATAAAATATAAATCGTAATAATTACGATTTGATAAGAGGAAGGAGAATGAAAAAATGAGTAAAAAGATTCCTGTGACAGTATTAAGCGGATACCTGGGGGCGGGTAAAACGACGCTGCTGAATCACATATTGCAAAACCGCCAAGGGCTGAAAGTCGCCGTTATTGTTAATGACATGAGCGAAGTCAACATTGATGCAGGGCTTGTCAAGCAAGGCGGCGGCCTGTCGAGGACGGATGAAAAGCTGGTCGAAATGTCAAACGGCTGCATTTGCTGCACACTCAGAGAGGATTTGCTGGTTGAAGTCGAAAAGCTGGCGAAGCAGGGAAATATTGATTATATCGTGATCGAATCGACCGGTATCAGCGAACCGATCCCGGTCGCTCAGACGTTCTCTTACATCGACGAAGAATTGGGTATTGATTTGACCCGGTTCTGCCGCTTGGACACAATGGTGACGGTTGTCGACGCCAATCGTTTTTGGCACGATTTTCAGTCGGGGGACAGCCTGCTGGACCGGAAAGAGGCTGTCGGCGAAGAGGATGAACGCGACATCGCCGATCTGCTCATCGATCAAATCGAGTTCTGCGATGTGCTGATTTTGAATAAATGCGACCTTGTCTCCGAGGAAGATCTGCAAAAGCTTGAGAAAGTGCTGAAAACTTTGCAGCCTAAAGCAAACATCATCAGAGCGGTCAAAGGAGAGGTCGATCCGAAGGCCGTCTTAAACACCGGTCTCTTCAATTTTGACGAAGCGAGCGGTTCAGCAGGCTGGATCAGGGAATTAAACCAAGGACACCACCAGCATACGCCTGAGACTGAAGAATACGGAATATCTTCGTTTGTATACGAAGCGCGCCGTCCTTTTCATACAGAGCGGTTTTATAACTGGATTCATTCGCTGCCGGAAAACGTCGTCAGGGCGAAAGGAATAGCCTGGTGTGCGACGCGCAACACCCTTGCCCTTTTGATGTCGCAGGCGGGTCCTTCCGTGTCGCTGGAACCGATCTCTTATTGGGTGGCCGCACTGTCCAAACCGGAACAGGAACAAATTCTCAGACAGAACCCTGAGCTTTTAAAAGAATGGAATGAAGAATTCGGAGACCGCCATACAAAGCTCGTCTTTATCGGATTGGATCTGTCGCCGTCTGAAATTACCGCAGAAGCGGATCGATGCCTTTTAACAGATTCGGAGATGGCGGCCGACTGGTCGCTTTTATCTGACCCGTTCGATTGGCAGATTGAAAGAGCTAGATAATTCTAAAAAAAGACAAAAGAGAGACATCTCTTTTGTCTTTTTTATTTCCAACAAACCGGTGTTTTGGACGCGATGTTGACATATCAGGAAAGGAATACTAATATTTTATTGTAATGTTAACTCTAATTAATAATAGGTTAACATATGAACGAGAAGGGGGATGAAAGCATGAAGGGGGAAGCGTATTACAGTGTGAGAATGAGAGCCTCCGAGAACGGTCCCCATGAAGAGGGGGGAAAACACATATCCGGAGGAGAGCGGCTTGTGCCTTTCATCGGTTTAAATGATGCCGTCAGCGATTTATTGGAAAAAGGTATGTCTCATTCGCGGGGCAGGCCGGACTTTATGCAAATTCAGTTCGATCTTGTAAACGAACCGATAAAGCTTGTTCAACCTTTGCGCATTGAAACGAATGAAACGGTATCAGCGGAAGAAGGACAAGCGCTCGCCCGTGAGCTGATCAGCCGCGCCGGCGTGCCGGAAAGCGCGGTTGAAAAAGCGTTTCAAGGCATTGCCGAATACTGGGGCGTGAGGGGCGCCGTTTTGTTTGATATTCATTCCGGCCGGCGGATTGACGGAAGAAAAGAAAAAGGAGTGCGCGTCTCGCGGCTCGATTGGCCGGAAGCCGATTTTCAAAGGTGGGCCGCTTTGTGCGGGGTGCCGCCAAATCCACGGTTGAAAGAGGCGCTTGCCATCGCCTCAAAGGTATGTGAGCACCCGGCCGTCATCGCCGAATTATGCTGGTCGGATGACCCTGATTACATAACGGGCTATGTTGCGGCTAAAAAGCTGGGTTATCAGCGGATGACAAAGATGAAAGAGCATGGGGACGAAAGCGGCTGCCGGATTTTTTTTGTTGATGGATCAGCAGATGTAAAAAGCTGCATAGACGATTTGGAAAAACAGCCTGTATTCATTGGTCAGGAGGTAAATCATGAATCAATCATTCGTTGAGAAAAGCAAACAATATCTTTGGCTGCCTTTTACCCAAATGAAAGACTATGACGAAAACCCGCTGATCATCGAAAGCGGGCAGGGAATCAAGCTGAAAGATATCGACGGCAGGGTGTACTACGACGGATTTTCTTCAGTATGGCTCAATGTCCATGGCCATCGCAAGAAGGAACTGGATGAGGCCATCAAAAAACAGCTCGGCAAAATCGCTCATTCGACATTGCTGGGAATGACAAATGTTCCGGCGACAGAACTTGCCGAGGTGTTAATCAAGATCACGCCGGAAAATCTGACGCGTGTTTTTTATTCGGACAGCGGCGCCGCAGCAATGGAAATCGCGCTGAAGATGGCCTTTCAATATTGGAAAAACATCGGCAAGCCGGAGAAACAAAAATTCATTTCGATGAAAAACGGCTATCACGGCGATACGATCGGCGCTGTCAGCGTCGGTGCAATCGAGCTCTTCCACCATGTATACGGGCCGCTTATGTTTGAAAGCTTTAAGGTGAACGTTCCATACGTATACCGCTCGAAAAGCGGCAACCCGGACGAGTGCCGCGATGAATGTCTCGCAGAACTCGAACGGCTCCTGAGCGAGCGGCACGATGAGATCGCCGCGATGTCGGTCGAATCGATGGTTCAAGGGGCATCAGGGATGATCGTGATGCCTGAAGGATATTTGGCAGGCGTCCGGGAGCTCTGCACGAAATATGACGTTTTAATGATTGTCGATGAAGTGGCGACAGGATTCGGCCGAACCGGGAAAATGTTTGCCTGTGAGCATGAACGTGTTCAACCTGACTTGATGGCGGCTGGAAAGGCCATTACCGGAGGCTATTTGCCGATCGCCGTAACGTTTGCGACAGAGGAAATTTATGAGGCGTTCTATGATGACTACAACAAACTCAAAACGTTTTTCCACGGCCACTCATACACGGGGAACCAGCTTGGTTGTGCCGTTGCGCTGGAAAATTTGCGCCTGTTCGAATCGGAAAAAATCGTCGCTCAAGTTGCGGAAAAGTCGAAAATACTGGAATCGCTCTTTCATGATCTGGCAGCGCTCCCTCATGTCGGCGACATCCGCCAGCTCGGTTTTATGAGCGGGATCGAGCTCGTTCAGTCGAAGGAAACGAGGCAGCCTTATCCGCCCGAAGAGCGAATCGGATACCGGGTGTCTTTGAAAATGAGAGAGCTTGGCATGCTGACGAGGCCGCTCGGGGATGTTGTCGCATTTCTTCCTCCGCTCGCCAGCACCGCCGATGACCTGCGCGCCATGGTGTCGATTATGAAAGAAGCGATTCAAGAGGTTACAGGCCGTGCGTATTGACGAATGGCTCAGCAGCCGGCTCGCAAAGACGAAAGCAGCCGGGCTTTACCGCTCGCTTAAACTGCCTCAAGCTGAACGTACGAATTGGGCGTCAAACGATTATTTGGGCCTGGCGAACGACAAACGGCTGATTCATGCCGCAGAAACAGCGCTCCGCCGCTTTGGAGCCGGAAGCACAGGATCAAGGCTGACGTCAGGCAATACCGCATGGCATGAAAAACTTGAGCGGAAAATCGCCGGTTTTAAGCAGACGGAAGCGGCTCTCTTGTTTTCAAGCGGATATTTGGCCAATGTCGGCGTGCTTTCGTCTTTGCCTGAAAAAGGAGACGTCATATTAAGCGATCAATTGAACCACGCCAGCATCATCGACGGCTGCCGCCTTTCAAAAGCTGATACGGTTGTTTACCGCCACAAGGATATGAATGATCTTGAAGAAAAGCTCCGCGCCGCACAGAGCCGTGCACGCCGCTTTATTGTGACAGACGGCGTGTTCAGCATGGACGGCACGATTGCGCCGCTTGACGAAATCATGCTGCTCGCCAAGCAGTACCGGGCCTTTGTTATCGTAGATGATGCCCATGCAACAGGGGTTTTGGGAGAAGCCGGCAGGGGAACGAGCGAGTATTTCGGCGTCTCTCCCGATGTTGTGATCGGTACGTTAAGTAAAGCTGTAGGCGCAGAAGGCGGCTTCGTCGCAGGTTCTAAAACATTGATCGATTTTTTGCTGAATCATGCGAGAACGTTTATCTTTCAAACAGCTGTCCCGCCCGCAAGCTGTGCGGCGGCATGCAAAGCTTTAAATATCATCGAAGACAGCCGGGCTAAACGCCGGCTTTTGCAATCATCGGTGAACACGATCAAACGGAGTCTCGTGGATATCGGGTTTACGGTCAACGGAGAAGATACGCCGATCATACCCGTTATGATCGGAGATCCCCAAAAAGCTGTTCAATTTGCAAACGGCCTGAAGGAGAAGGGGATTGAAGCCCCGGCCATCCGACCGCCGACTGTTGCAGAAGGAGAGAGCCGGATCAGGCTGACCGTCACCGCAGAACGCAGGTTGAAAGATATTGAAGATCTATTAGAGGGGTTTAAATTAATGGGAAGAGAGTTGAACTTGGTGAAATGAAGGGTTTTTTTGTAACGGGAACAGATACGGGAGTCGGGAAGACGTTTATCGCTTGCGGTCTTGCCGCTTTACTGAAAGAGCAGCATGTAGATGTCGGCGTGTTTAAGCCGTTTTTGAGCGGCGAGCTCGCTAGCGATCCGCAGAGTGATACAGCTCTTTTAAAGAACATGTCTGAAACGCCTCTTACTGATGAAGAGGTTACGCCTTTTATTTTTAAAGAGCCGCTTGCACCATACACAGCTGCGAAGCTCGAAGGGAGGACAGTCGGGCTGGAAGATGCCGTGAACCATTGGAAAAAGATAAAGGATCGGCACGAGTGCTTCATCGTTGAAGGGGCAGGCGGAATTGCTGTGCCGCTCGGGGAGGATTATTTCGTCAGCGACTTGATCAAAGCGCTCGATTTGCCGGCCGTCATTGTGGCGCGTCCCAATCTCGGAACGATCAACCATACGTATTTAACCGCCCAATACGCAAAACAAATGGGGATACGCGTGATCGGCATCGTGATCAACGGCATCAGCAGCCGGCCGGGACTTGACGAACAGACGAATCCGGACATGATTGAAAGATTTTGCGGTGTGCCGCTCCTCGGCGTTACACCGAAGCTTGAAGACGCTTCACCAACACAAATTCACCACATGATCAAGGATCATGTCGATGTTTCCTTGATTATGAATCAAATGCAAATGGGGGCAGAAAAATGAATCAGTGGATGGAACTTGCAGAACGTGTGCTGGATGGCGGGGAAGTAACTGAAAAAGAGGCGCTTTCCATCTTGGAATGCCCGGATGACGACGTTCTTCTGCTTATGCATGCCGCTTTTCAAATCAGAAAACGCTACTACGGAAAAAAAGTAAAGCTCAATATGATTATGAATGCAAAATCCGGCCTTTGTCCGGAAAACTGCGGCTACTGCTCGCAGTCTTCGATATCAAAAGCGCCGATCGACAGCTACCGGATGGTCGACAAAACGACCTTGCTTGAAGGCGCAAAGCGTGCGCACGATTTAAATATCGGAACATACTGCATCGTGGCGAGCGGCAGAGGACCGTCCAACAGAGAAGTCGATCAAGTGGTCGACGCCGTTAAAGAAATCAAAGAAACGTACGGTTTAAAAATCTGCGCATGCCTCGGACTGCTAAAGCCCGGGCAAGCCGAGCGGCTGAAGGAAGCCGGAGTAGACCGGTACAATCACAACATCAATACATCAAAAACCAACCATTCAAATATTACAACGTCCCACACGTATGATGACAGGGTGAACACTGTGGAAACAGCCAAAAAATCCGGGATGTCCCCATGTTCGGGCGTCATCGTCGGGATGAAAGAGACGAAGCAGGATGTCGTTGATATGGCGAAAAGCTTAAAGGCGCTGGATGCCGACTCGATTCCAGTTAATTTTTTGCATGCGATCGACGGGACTCCGCTGGAAGGGGTCAATGAATTGAATCCGCTTTATTGTTTAAAGGTTTTAGCTTTGTTCCGCTTTATCAACCCGACAAAGGAAATCCGCATTTCAGGGGGGCGCGAAGTCAACCTCCGCTCCTTGCAGCCGTTGGGGCTGTATGCCGCCAATTCAATCTTCGTCGGAGACTATTTAACGACGGCAGGACAGAATGAAACAGAGGACCATAAGATGCTTCATGATTTAGGGTTCGAAGTCGAATCGGTCGAAGAAATGAAAGCCAGTTTACAGCGGTAGCACGGGGGAGATATAACATGACGACAGAACTGCACGAGGCAGGGCCGAGCCTGAAATCGGATTCGGATTTTTGGAGAGATCCATATCTGTTTTACGATCAGCTGCGGTCCATTCATCCTGTATATAAAGGAACCGTTTTAAAGCATCCGGGCTGGTATGTCACCGGATATGAAGAAGCGGCAGCGATTTTGAAGGAACCGGCATTTATAAACCGCGTTCCTCTCCCAGAAGCTTCTACTAAATATGAACAACTTCAGCGATTGCAGCGAAATATGATGCTGTTTCAAAATGAGTCCGGCCATAAGCGGATGCGGACGATTGCCGGCAAAGAATTCATGCCGCAGAAGACGGCAACTTTCCGCCCTGCTATAGAAGAAACCGTCCATGAATTGCTCGATCAGCTTGAAAACAAGAAGACGGCGGACATGGTATCGGAATTCGCCTTTCCTTTGGCAAGCCTTATCATTGCCGGCATGCTCGGCGTCCCGGAAGAGGAAAGGTACCAATTCAGGCAATGGACGGCGGATCTCATTCAAACGATCGATTTGACCCGTACACGAAAGGTAATGGCAAAAGGCGGTGATACCGTTGCCAAGCTGACGGCTTATTTTAAAAATTTAATTGAAAAACGAAAAGCGCATCCTTCTGAAGACCTGATCAGCACATTCGCCGGTCATGAGCAGCTTGCTGATGAAGAAGTGCTTGCGACGTGCATCCTGCTTGTGATTGCCGGACATGAGACGACAGTCAACCTTTTGACGAACGGGTTGTTTTTGCTCATGACACATCCTGACCAGCTCAGTGAGCTGAAAGAAAATCCGCTGCTGATTGAGTCGGCCGTCGAAGAATGTCTTCGCTATGAAAGCCCGACACAGCTGACAGCGCGCACCGCGTCGGAGGACTGCGAAATCAACGGGAAAATCATCAAAAAAGGAGAGCACTTATATATCCTTTTAGGCGCCGCCAACCGCGATCCAAAGATATTTCAAAACCCGCATCTATTTGACATCACAAGAAAGCCGAATCCGCACCTTGCCTTTGGAGCCGGTGCGCACGTATGTTTAGGCTCGGCATTGGCGCGGCTCGAAGCGCAAATTGCCATTCCCGCACTGTTGGCGCGGCTGCCTAACTTGAAGCTTGCTTCAACAGACGTTCCATTTCGCAGGCTAATCGGCTTTAGATCGCTGGCCGAGCTGCCTGTCATCCTCAATTAAAGACGACGAAAAAAGGGGCTGGCTTACAGGTGCCGGCCCTTTTTAATCTTTCTTTTCATTTTGGGTAATATAGGTTTGCAGAAGCGCCTTTAATTCTTTGACTTCTGCGCGCAGTTCTTTGATTTCTTTTGTATCCTCTTTCAGCTCGCCTGTCTCATCCTCTATTTCCTGAGAAATTTTTTGCGCATTATTCACGATTTCCCCGACGATCAAGTTGATCATAATGAAAGTCGCAATGACGATAAATGAAACGAAATAGAGCCATGACCAGCCGCTCTCGGCAAAAATGGGCCTGAATATGCCGCTTGCCCACGATTCGAGCGTAAAGGTTTGAAACAGTGTCAGAAGGCTGAGCTGCAGGTTGCCGAAGTATTCCGGCGCGATGGCGGAGAAGAACATCGTACCGATGACGGCGTACACGTAAAAAATGATGCTCATCAGGATAATGACGCTGCTGATGGTCGGAATCGCCATAAACAGCGCGTTGACGATCCGTCTTAATGAGGGGACCGAAGTGATCGTCCGCAGGACCCGCAGCACCCGGAAAATACGGAGAACGCTGACGAAATTCGTATTGTAAAGAATCAAACTGCCGGCGACGATCACGAAGTCAAAAACGTTCCAGTTGTTTTTAAAAAAGTGCTGTTTTTGAACGAACAGTTTAAGAGAAAGTTCGATTACAAATATCGTTAAAAACAAGCAATCCACAATAAAAAATACTTTTTGATAAGGCTTAAAGAAAGCGTAAGTTTCCAAACCGATCGAGATGGCATTCAACACAATGACCGTCGTGATGAATGACTGAAACAGCCGGCAATTAATCAATGCCGAAACCTTGCTTTGAACCGAATATCGATTTTGATGAGTGTTCACTCTTGTTATTTGTCCTCCTGTTTTGATGTATTTCTATGATACGTTACAACAGCAGGAAGATGTCAAGTCAGTTCCTTTATTTTTGCATCGAAAACTTAACGTTTACGTAAAAGTATAAAGGTAGTATAATAGAAAAGAAGAAAAATCTCGGGGGGATATGGACGTGGAGTGGATGAAGATTGATCAAATGGCCAAGCGAAGCGGCCTGACGAAAAGAACGATCCGCTTTTACGAAGAAATCGGTCTGCTTTCTTCACCGAAGCGGACGGAAGGCGGAGTCCGTCTTTACTCTGAAGACGATCTTGAGGAACTTGAAAGAGTGATCAGCGCGAAGGAAGTGCTGGGATTCTCGCTGCAGGAGCTCCAGCAGTTCATGGAAACGGGCAAGCACCTGGAGATGAATAAAGAAGGATACCTATTGTCGCTGGATAAACGGGAACGAAAAGAAAAGCTTGAAGACATTCAGAGGATGCTGAATGAACAGATGAGAATGATTGATGAAAAGATTGAAAAATTTCAATCATTCAAGAAGCGCTTGGAAGGTATGCAGGCAAAAGCCGAGAATGCCCTACAATCAATTGATTAAACAAGACAAACGCTATTTTCATAGCGTTTCTTTATTTGGAAAGAAGGTTTGATAGATAATGAATGAACAACCACCTGAGAACTCCAGTATGTTTAAACAGCCAAAAGCGGTCTGGGCGGTAGCCTTTGCCTGCGTGATCTCGTTTATGGGGATCGGGCTCGTCGATCCGATTCTGCCGGCGATCGCGCAGCAGCTGCATGCTTCCCCCAGCCAGGTTTCGCTTTTATTTACAAGCTATCTGTTAGTCACAGGTTTTGCCATGCTTTTATCAGGCGCTGTCTCGAGCCGGATTGGAGCAAAGCTGACGTTAATCAGCGGTTTGATCCTGATCATCGTCTTTGCGGGCCTGGGCGGGCTCTCGCATTCCATCTCTCAGCTTGTCGGCTTCCGCGGCGGCTGGGGACTCGGAAACGCCATGTTTATCTCCACTGCGCTTGCCGTCATTGTCAGCGTGGCTTCTGGCGGAAGCGCAAAAGCCATTATTTTGTATGAGGCTGCTTTGGGATTGGGCATTTCGGTTGGACCGCTTGCCGGCGGAGAGCTTGGCACGATATCGTGGAGAGCGCCGTTTTTCGGTGTATCGGTTTTAATGGCCGCTGCTCTTTTGGCCATCTTTTTTCTTTTGCCGCCTGTCCAAAAGCCGCAGAAGAAAATTTCCGTCAGTGCGCCGATCAAAGCGCTTCGTTATAAAGGGCTGTTGACGCTGTCAGGAGCCGCATTCTTATATAATTTCGGTTTCTTCACCCTGCTTGCATATTCGCCGTTTGTTCTTGACTTAAATGAACGGGGCCTCGGCTATGTCTTTTTCGGCTGGGGGCTGTTTCTTGCGATCACTTCCGTTTTTATCGCTCCGGCCGTACAGCGGATCTTCGGAACCGTCCGATCTCTGATCCTTCTGTTTATGCTGTTTGCAGCTGATTTGCTCGCGATCGGGATTTGGACGGAGCACATGGCGCTCGTCATCGGGGCGATCATCATAGCCGGAGGTATTCTTGGCATGATCAATACGATTTTGACAACCGCGGTGATGGAAGCCGCGCCTGTCGAACGGTCTGTTGCTTCATCTGCCTACAGCTCCATCCGGTTCATCGGCGGGGCCATTGCGCCTTGGATCGCCGGTGTGTTAGCCGATCATTTTACTGCGCATACTCCATATTTTGCAGGATGCATCGCCGTGCTTGCCGGCATCGCCGTCTTGGCTGGAGGCCGCCGTTATTTGGCGGGCATCAAAGCCGGTCATTAATGAAAAAAGCTTGTTTCCCTAAAAGGAAACAAGCTTTTTTGTTTATAAAACTTTCGTTGTCCATGACTCGCAATTCCATGTTTCTGTCGCTATGTCCATATAGAATTCAGGTTCGTGAGAGATGAGCAGGACAGAGCCTTTGTATTCTTTCAAAGCTCTTTTTAATTCTTCTTTTGCTTCAACATCAAGGTGGTTTGTCGGTTCATCGAGTACAAGCAGATTCGTTTCTGAATTGATAAGCTTGCATAGTCTGACTTTTGCTTTTTCCCCTCCGCTTAATACGGAAACCCTGCTTTCGATATGCTTTGTCGTCAGCCCGCACTTCGCCAGGGCCGCGCGGATTTCGTACTGTGTAAAGGACGGGAAGTCGTTCCACACTTCTTCTATGCATGTGTTGTTGTTGGTCTCTTTGACTTCCTGCTCGAAATAGCCGATATGAAGGTGTTCGCCGCGTTCGACTTCTCCCGACAGCGGTGAAATTTCCCCCAGGAGGCTTTTCAGCAATGTCGTTTTTCCAATGCCGTTGGCTCCGTACAGAGCGATTTTTTGGCCGCGCTCCATTCTCAAGTTCAGCGGGCGGGACAACGGCTCATCATAGCCGATGACGAGCTCCTTCGTTTCAAAAATCAGCTTTCCGGATGTTCTTGCTTGTTTAAAGTGAAATTCAGGCTTCGGTTTTTCCGAAGGGAGCTCGATCATATCCATTTTATCGAGCTTTTTTTGCCGTGACATTGCCATATTTCTTGTGCTGACGCGCGCTTTGTTGCGGGCGACGAAGTCTTTCAGCTCTGAAATCTCCTGCTGCTGTTTTTTGTAGGCGGCTTCAAGCTGTTGTTTTTTCACTTCATATACTTCGCGGAATTGGTTGTAGTCGCCGACATAGCGGGTCAGCTCCTGGTTTTCCACATGGTAGATCAGATTGATGACGCTGTTTAAAAACGGAATGTCGTGAGAAATCAAAATAAAGGCGTTCTCGCACTCCTGCAAATAGCGTTTCAGCCATTCGATATGCTGTTCGTCCAGATAGTTTGTCGGCTCATCGAGCAGCAGGATGTCGGGCTTTTCCAAGAGCAGTTTGGCGAGCAGCACCTTTGTCCGCTGACCGCCGCTCAATTCCGCGACATCCCTGTCAAGTCCGAGATCGTTGAGCCCGAGGCCGCGGGCGATTTCTTCAACTTTTGCGTCAATCGCGTAAAAGTCGTTGTTGGTCAGGGCGTCCTGAATCGTTCCGACTTCTTCGAGAAGCTTTTCAAGCTCGTCGGGGTCGGCCTCGCCCATTTTTGTGTAGATGGCATTCACTTCTTCTTCCATCGCAAATAAATAATGGAAAGCGTTTCTCAGCACATCGCGGATCGTTTGTCCGCGCTCAAGCGATGTATGCTGGTCAAGATAGCCGACCCGGACGTTTTTTGACCATTCTACTTTTCCTTCGTCAGGCTCAAGTTTGCCCGTAATGATATTCATGAAGGTCGATTTTCCTTCGCCGTTTGCTCCGATGAGACCGACATGTTCGCCTTTCAGCAAGCGAAAGGATATATCATGAAAGATCGCCCGGTCGCCAAAACCGTGGCTCAGCTTTGTAACTGTAAGTAAACTCATGTTTTGCACCTCAAGAAATATAATCTGTATTCTATAAGATTATATCGAACTCGGAGGGAACAATAAAAGAAAAATTGCGAAGCCGCTTTTGTTTTGAGATACTAGGAGCAGAATCAACCTGATAAAAGGAGAAAAACATGACAGAAAGATGGCCATTTTTAAATAAAGCAAAACCGTTTATTCAAGAAAACTGGAAGGCGTCGGGCTTTCAAGATCCGACGAATGTCCAAAAAAACGCGGTCGATCTGATTTTGGACGGGCGTGACGTGATCGCCGAGTCGCCGACTGGAACGGGCAAAACGCTCGCATACGTCCTGCCGATTCTGGAAAAGCTGGAGGCGGATCAAAAGAACGTGCAAGCTGTGATTCTGGCTCCATCCCGCGAGCTTGTCATGCAGATTTTTGATGTGATCGTTGAATGGAAAAAAGGCTCTGATATCAGAGCCGCTTCCCTGATCGGCGGCGCCAATATCAAAAAGCAGCAGGAAAAGCTGAAAAAACACCCGCACATCATTGCAGGTACGCCTGGACGCGTATTTGAGCTGATTAAAATGAAAAAGCTGAAAATGCACGAAGTGAAAACGATCGTCCTTGACGAAACCGATCATCTGCTTACGCCGGAGCACCGCGGGACGATACAAAGCATCATCAAATCGACGCTCCGCGACAGGCAGCTCCTCTGTTTTTCGGCGACTTTAAAAGACGATGCCGAACGCGAGCTTCGTGAAATGACCAAGGATGCGGAAGTTCTCAAGATCAAGAGGTCGAAAGAAGAATCGGCAAAAGTCAAACATCAATTTCTCGTATGCGACCAGCGGGATAAGGTGAAAATTCTGCAGAAATTCTCTCGGCTTCCAGGCATGCAGGCGCTCGTCTTTGTTAAAGACATCGGCAATTTAAACGTATATGCCGAAAAGCTCAAATTTCATCATGTAGAAATCGGCGTCCTTCACAGCGAGGCGAAAAAAATTGAGCGCGCCAAAATATTGCAGGCATTTGAGGCGGGAGAGTTCACACTGCTTCTCGCGACCGATATCGCAGCGCGCGGGATCGACATCGAAGATCTCCCTTATGTCATCCACGCCGATTTGCCAAACGTTGAAGGCTATATCCACCGGTCGGGAAGGACGGGAAGAGCGGGGAATGAAGGAACCGTGATCAGCCTTGTCAACCGCATTGAAGAAGAAAGGCTGAAAAAGCTGGCGAAGAAGCTTGAAATTCCGCTTCAGCGGATCGTGTATGAAAGAGGACGGATTATTGAAAGATAAGAAAAGAGGCCTGCCGCCGGCAGGCCTCTTTTTATATGAATGCTCAGGCATTGTCGGAATCGGCGACTTTGATCAGCTGCTTGCCGAGGTTTTTTCCTTCAAACAAGCCTAAAAATGCCTCAGGTATCCGCTCGAAACCTTCTGTTATCGTTTCCTCATATTGAAGCTGTCCGCTTTTCACCCATTCGGCGAGCTGTTTGATTCCTTCAGGAAAGCGGTCCCTGTAATCGTTTACGACAAATCCCTTCATCAGGGCGCTTGATTTAATCAAGGCCGTTTGTACGCGCGGTCCCATATCTTCTTCTGCGCCTTTGACGTTATAAGAAGAAATCGCCCCGCAAACCGGAATTCGTGCAAACTTATTGAGCAGGGTGAAGACGGCATCTGAAATCGTGCCTCCAACGTTGTCAAAGTAAACATCGACACCGTCCGGACAAGCTTGTTCAAGCGCTGAAGCCATATTTTCCGTTGTTTTATAATTGATTGCTTCATCAAAACCGAGCTTTTCTTTTAAGTATGCCGTTTTTTCGTCAGAGCCCGCAATACCAACGACTCTCGCCCCTTTAATTTTGGCAATTTGTCCGACAGCGGAGCCGACTGCTCCCGCGGCCCCGGAGACAACAACTGTTTCGCCGGCTTTTGGCTGTCCGATGTCCAGAAGCCCGAAATAAGCCGTCAAACCGGTCATGCCGAGAATCCCAAGAAAAGCGGTAACAGGCGCGAGGGACGGATCGATTTTCTGCAGATTGTCTTCGCGAACCGCTGAATACTCCTGCCAGCCCAAGCGGCCCAAAACAATGTCCCCTTTTTTGAGCTTGTCTCCTTTTGCAGATATCACTTCGCCGATCACGCCTCCGGTGATCACTTTATCAAGCGGAAATGGCTCGACATAGGATTTCGTGTCCTGCATTCTTCCCCTCATATAAGGGTCCACTGAGACATAAAGCGTTTTTACAAGCGCTTCACCGTTTTTTGCTTCCGGAATTTCCGTTTCTTTTATGCGAAAATCGTCCATAACAGGTATGCCCTGCGGACGTCTTGCGAGTTCAATTTGCTTTTGCGGCATAATGATTCCTCCTTTTACTTATAACTTACCACGTAAAAAAGAGGTTTAGCAAAAGATCAGCGGATTGCACGAAATGTTTTCTTCAGTACAGAATCGGGCAGAAAAAGGTGAAAAACATCGGCATTTCTTTCATTTAAAAGATATTGATTGGCATTTTCTCTTGAATATTGGAACATGTCTTTTGTGATAAAAGGAAGCAATGACAGGAGATAAGAAGAGAGGAGGTCTTCGGTGCTGCTTGCCGTTCTCCTTTCTTCCGGATCGCCGATGTTCATGATGATCGAAAAGACATAATCGATATTGATGCCGAATCGTCTGGCGGCAAATGATTCAAATCGATGAGTATCAGCTTCCTGATGACCCTCTCTTGAAAAAATCTGCTTGACCAAATCGCTAATGATCCATGCGTTGTATTGCTGTTCCGGTGAAAAATAATACACGCTAAATCACCCCATCTAAAAGCCTTGTCTATTTGTTAATGTACCTGAATTGGCAACCCTTTCAAACATTTTGTCTGAAAATTTATAACAATTGTAACATTGAAATGAAAATGTCATGACAGAGCATTCCTCCGTTTAGCCGTGTGAACAAAGGGTAAGTTTTAAATACAACATGAAAAAGGGAGGAGATTCATATGAAACCAGTAGTAAGACAATATACAAACGATGAAAAACTGATGAAGGATGTTGAGGAACTCAGGGAAATCGGAGTTGCAAGAGAAGATATTTACGTTTTGTCACATGACGACGACCGTACTGAAAGACTTGCAGACAACGCGGATGCCAATACGATTGGAGCCGAAGAGACAGGCATCAAAAATGCCGTCGGCAATATCTTCAACAAAAAAGGGGACGAGCTCCGCAATAAAATTCATGAGATCGGCTTTTCAAAACAAGAAGCAGAACAATTCGAGAAACAGCTTGATGAAGGAAAAGTCCTCCTCTTCGTTACGGATCATGAAAAAGTGAAATCCTGGGTATAATTTGCAACTGCCGACATGGTCGGCAGTTTTTTTAATAAAATAAAATTTGAATGATAGCTTGAAAGGAGTAGAATAATAAACGAAAACGATATGAATAGGAGGAAAAGCTGTGGCTAAAGAAAAAGATGCAGAACAAAAATCGGCACTGAACATCATTCCTCTTGCGGTCACGATTTTAGTCGGAGCGGTTATTTGGTTTATTCCGTCGCCCGCCGGATTGGACCCGAAAGCATGGCACTTATTTGCAATCTTTGTGGCAACGATTATCGGCTTTATATCAAAACCGCTGCCGATGGGGGCAATCGCCGTATTCGCATTGGCGATCACGGCGCTCACTGGAACGCTGTCGATTGAAGAAACGCTCAGCGGGTTTGGAAACAAGACGATTTGGCTGATCGTCATTGCCTTTTTTATTTCGCGGGGATTTATTAAAACCGGTTTAGGTGCGCGAATCGCCTATTTATTTGTACGGATGTTCGGCAAAAAAACACTCGGACTCTCGTATTCACTCCTTGTCAGCGATTTGATTTTATCGCCGGCGATCCCGAGTAATACCGCACGTGCCGGGGGAATTATTTTTCCGATTATCCGTTCGTTATCCGAAACTTTTCAGTCGACGCCCAAGGACGGCACGGAACGGCGCATCGGCGCTTTCTTGCTGAAGGTGGGCTTTCAGGGGAACTTGATCACTTCTGCGATGTTCTTAACGGCTATGGCGGCAAACCCGCTGATTGCCAAACTTGCCCATGATGTGGCAGGTGTGAATCTGACCTGGACAAGCTGGGCTGTGGCGGCCATCGTCCCGGGACTTGTCAGCTTGATCATCACCCCGCTTGTCATTTATAAACTGTATCCGCCTGAGGTGAAAAAAACGCCTGATGCGGCGAAAATCGCAACAGAGAAGCTCAAAGAAATGGGCCCGTTCAAAAAATCGGAACTCTCTATGGTCGCGGTCTTTTTGCTCGTCCTTTTTTTATGGATTTTCGGAGGCAACCTGAATATTGACGCGACAACAACGGCATTGATCGGTTTAGCCGTCCTGCTTTTGACACAGGTTCTGACGTGGGACGATATTAAGAAAGAGCAAGGCGCATGGGATACGCTGACATGGTTTGCCGCGCTCGTCATGCTGGCGAGCTTCTTGAATGAACTCGGCATGGTCGGCTGGTTCAGCGATGCGATGAAATCGTATGTTTCAGGATTCTCCTGGATCAGCGCATTTCTCATTTTAATTGCGGTTTACTATTATTCGCATTATTTCTTTGCGAGTGCAACCGCTCATATCAGCGCGATGTATTCGGCCTTTCTCGCCGTGATTATCGCTGCAGGCGCTCCGCCGCTTCTCGCAGCATTAAGCCTTGCGTTTTTCAGCAACCTTTTTGCTTCGACAACGCATTACGGAGCGGGAGCGGCTCCCGTCTTTTTCGGGGCCGGCTATATTCCGCAAAGCAAATGGTGGTCAATCGGCTTCATCTTGTCGATTGTTCATATTGTGACATGGCTTGTTGTCGGAGGGTTATGGTGGAAATTACTGGGCATATGGTAAAATGAAGGGCGGGAGAGATCCTGTCCTTCTTTTTATGTTCATATCGACGCTGTTGATTTGAAATTCCACGATTTGTAGTCTAGAAAGGGTTTGTTTAAATACACCGAACGTAAGGGGGTGAACGTTAATGTTTTGGTCAGTTGATTTCATGCTGCTCGGTTTCTTGTATGCGATCGTCTACTTTTTGTACGACATTGTGAAAAACCGAAAAAAGACAAGTTTTTTTAGAAAAATAGTGTTTGCCAGTTTTATTGTTTATTTGAGCGCCGTTTATCACTATACGATAGGCGGAATCAACATTCCGCCGCAGCCGGCATACGCTCAAATGAACATTCAGCTCATTCCGTTTTATTTTGTCACTGAATGGGTGCAAATGTATCAGCAGAGCGGCTTTGATTGTTTTTTTTGGAATTCCGTCAAGCTTACATTTTTTAATGTTTTATTGCTCATTCCTTTAGGTGTGTATCTTTCCGTTCTATGGAGAAAAACTTCGCTTAAAAAAGCGGCAGTTTTTGTTTTTTTGACGAGCTTTTTGATTGAGAGTCTCCAGCTTGTGCTGTCTGTGACAGGATTAATAATGGCGAGAACCTTTAATGTGGATGATTTAATTTTAAATACGGCCGGCGGTGTAATCGGTTTCTGCCTGACGTCTTTCATGTTCGGAGCTAAAGGATCAGATTCCCGCAGGAAAGGTCTGCATTTTTGAAGAAAGCGCGAAAGTTGGTTCCCGGCTAGGCAATCATCTTTTTTAGTTAAAATTGAAAGCTCAGGCTCTTAAATCGGTGCATGCCTGTGCCGTGCTGTGCCAGTCCGTGTTTCTTCAAGTGCCGTGCCGCATGTCCGGCTTCCTCTAAAATGTCAGGAGCAAGACCGAGCTGATGATGCCCGCCGAAAACCTTTTTTACGCGCCCGATAGCCGAAACTTTTTCAAGCGACTGAACCAGTTGAGCCGGATCAGTCGTCGGATAGAATGCATAGATTGGAGCTCCGGTATACAGCAGATCGCCGGTAAACAAGTAGCCTGACGCTGGATCAAAGATGCAAATATGCCCCGGGGAGTGTCCAGGCGTATGATAAATAACAAGCGGCCTTGAGTCGCAGCCGACCGTATCTCCGTCTTGCAGCGTTCCCGACGGTTCGCCTCTGAACGGGGTGTATGTTTCAGCGGAAAAGCCGGCCGGAACAGGCTTGGTGATATCTCTCGAGACATCGCGGCGAATTTGCTCGATCGGAAGTCCTTTGATTCCGTCCGTCAGCCATTCTCTCTCAGCTTCATGGACGTAAATGCGCTGATATTCATCGTGGCTTCCGATGTGATCCCAATGGACATGGGTTGTGATGACGCTGACCGGCAGATCGGTCAGACCGTCCGTCACCGTCTTCATGCTGCCGATGCCAAGACCCGTATCAATTAAAACGGCATCCTTCGCCCCTATAAGCAAATAAGAGTGTACTTTTTCCCAATGCCCGTATTCGCTGATCGCATATGTGGATTCATCAAGCTCTGTCACAGTAAACCACTGACTATCTGCCATTGGTTTGTCCCTCCTTCATTTTTTTCAAAGGTGCTCATCGATGCATATCTCCCAGTCAAATGTGCAAAATAATAAAATACATAATAGGTGAGAGTGGTGAACATGATGAGTGATCCTTACATGCCTTTGACGTCCGTTAACAGCGGGGTCCTGGAGGAGTATGCCGAAGGTGTATTTGGTTTGACGGTGCAAATCGTCAATGTGTATTTTATTTTCGATCCCGATTCGCGGGAAGCCGTTTTAATCGATGCCGGTATGCCCAAGTCCGCTCCATTTATTTTAAGAGAGGCGAAAGAGCGGTTTGGCGATTTTCGGCTTAAAGGAATCGTTTTGACACACGGACATTTCGACCATGTCGGCGCTTTGGAAAGTCTTCTCGAAACATGGCCGGTTCCAGTTTACGCCCATGAGAAAGAAATGCCTTATTTAACGGGAAAAGCCGATTATCCGCCTGCAAAACCGCAAGTAAAAAGCGGGCTGGTTGCAAAGATGTCTCCGTTATTTCCGAGGCACTCCATCAACATTTCGTCCCATGTAAAGCAGCTTAATAAAGATGGTTCGCTTCCATTTCTTGAAGGATGGAAATGGATTGAGACGCCGGGCCATACACCGGGGCATGTTTCGCTTTTCCGGCAGTCGGACAGAACCTTGATCGCAGGGGACGCCGTTACAACTGTTGAGCAGGAGTCTCTATTTGAAGTGGCAATTCAAAAGCAGGAGCTGAACGGACCGCCGGCTTATTTCACAATGGATTGGACAAAAGCAGCAGATTCGGTTCGGAAGCTGGCAGGATTAAAACCGGCTGCATTATTGACGGGACACGGTGTACCGATGAAAGGAAGCGATTTTTCCGAAGCGCTCCTTGATCTATCAGACCGCTTGCCCGCCTCTGATTCGTAAATTGTCATATGCTGCGCTTAAAACATTCAGCCAGGCTGAATGTTTTTTTATAGGGAAAAACTAACCATTTTACATGTGATGATGGCCGTCCATTGTTCTAAATTCCGGATGTTGATGTATACCAAAGGAATCATTTTCTGAAATTTTAGACAAAATATGTTGATATTTCATTTATAATGCAGGTATGCCTGAAAGGAGCTGAGAAAAGATGAAAATTCAAAAAAGGATCCAAGCTTTGCTGGCAACTTCGGCAATGTTTGCAGGACTGATGCTGTCCGATGCGGTGTACGCTGCGGAAACCCCTTACTATGGAAAGAACTATACTCAGCCAGAGCAAGTGTCATCATTATATCCGGAGCCTGAAGAAACATTCTCAACCCCTGCTTTTGTAAAAGAAGGGGAAGCCTTTACGACACAAGAAGAAATGATGAAGTTTATAACCAGTCTGACAAAGAAAAGCCCGAATGTCAAAATCGGGAATATCGGTTTTTCAATTGAAAAAAGAAATATTCCTGTGCTTTACTTCACAAAGGACAAGCAAATACGTTCCATATCAAAAAAACCAACCGTCTGGCTGCAAGGACAGATACATGGAAATGAGCCGGCAGCGGGAGAATCTGCTCTGGCGATAGCTGAAAAACTGGCCGGACCGTATGGCGACAAAGTGTTGGACAAGATCAATGTCATCGTTGTTCCGCGGGTCAATCCTGACGGATCATATCAGTTTAACAGACGGCTGGCGAACGGAATCGACGGAAACAGGGATCATGTCAAGCTCGAGTCTCCAGAAGTGCGCGCCATTCACCAAGAATTCAATAAGTATTCGCCTGAAGTCGTTATCGATGCCCATGAATACGGTGTCGGCCAAAACGAATTTCAGAGCATAGGCGAAAAAGGGTCATTAAAATACCATGATATTTTAATTTTATCAGGAAAAAATTTAAACATTCCCAAGTCGATCAGGCATGCGTCCGACAGCCTTTATGTGAACGGCGTCAGAGCTAAACTTGATGAAAAAGGATTTTCTAATGATGCTTATTATACGACAGGAAAAAGCAAGGACGGAAAAATCGAAATCTATGAAGGCGGTACAGAAGCGAGAATCGGGCGTAATGCATTCGCCCTCCAGCCTGCCCTTTCCTTCCTGGTGGAAAGCAGGGGAATAGACATCGGACGCGAAAATTTTGCAAGAAGAGTCGCGGCTCAGGTTGCTACACATGAGACGATCATCGACACGACGGTGAAGCATGCAGCCGAGATCAAGCGCCTTGTCTCCAAAGAAAAATTAAAGCTGATACAAAACGGCGCTAAAGTGAGCGATAAAGACCAAGTGGTCATCAACAGTGAGTTTGCAGGCCCGTTTAAAGACACGCTTAAAGTCGCTGATATTGCCTCAGGACAAGCAGTTGACGTTCCTGTCCAGTATTACAGCGCCTCAGAGGCCCTTCCCGTGCTGTCGAGAACACGGCCGACCGCTTACCTTGTCCTTCCGGGCCATCAAGATATCGAACAGAAGCTGAAGGATCAGGGATTAAAGAGCGTGACACTGGCTTTCAAACAAAAACTCACCGCTGAAGCGTATGAGGTTTTATCGAAAGAAACAGCGGGAGAATCTGAGGGCCGGCCAGTGATCAAGGTAGAAACGAAGCTCAAAAAACAGAAAAAAGAGTTTCCTAAAGGAACAAAAATCTATTTTACAGCTCAGCAGCAAAGCAATCTGCTGTCAATCGCACTTGAGCCGGAGTCGGTTGACAGTTATGTAAGCACAGGTTACATTCCTTCTCAAAAAGGCAAAGAGCTGCCGGTTTACCGCTTCATGCTGAACACCAAAACGCTTAATTTTAAGGAATAATCACCAGGCATCCGTCTTTGACGGATGCTTTTTAGCGGTTTTTTGTTTTTTCATACATAATTGTTTTAAACTGAGATCGAAACCTATACAATAAATATCAGTCTGAAATCTGGAAGGAGAGAATCCGGTTGGAATCACATGAAGAATTATGGAGGGAAGCCAAGGCCTTCATCGAGCTCTGCTACGGGGAACTGTCGAAGTCCGAAGAAGAAACAAGGATGCGCTTACATAAAATAGATGAAGAAATCAGAGAAACCGGAAGCTATACACATACATTAGAAGAAATCGAACATGGAGCCAGAATGGCGTGGAGAAACAGCAGCCGCTGCATCGGCAGGCTGTTTTGGCATTCTCTTACTGTCATCGATCAAAGAGGCGTTCAAACCGAGGCAGAGGTGCGGGATGCGCTTTTCCACCATATTCAGCTTGCAACAAACGGAGGGAAAATCAGACCGTTCATTACGGTTTTCCCCCCGGAACAAAACGGACAAAAAAAAGTGTCCATTTGGAACCACCAGCTGATCAGGTATGCGGGGTATGAAACTGAGCAAGGCGTTATCGGCGATCCGGCGTCATTGGAACTGACAAAGGCGTGTGAAGCGCTCGGCTGGAAAGGCGAAGGTACGCCTTTTGACGTATTGCCGCTTGTTTTTCAAATAGATGGGCGTCCTCCTGTGTGGTATGAGCTGCCTCGTGAAATCGTCAAAGAGGTTCGGATTGAACATCCGGAGATTGAAGGCTTCAAAAGTTTGGGGCTGAAGTGGTACGCTGTACCGATTATAGCCGATATGAAGCTGGAAGTCGGAGGGATTCATTATAATGCCGCCCCGTTTAACGGCTGGTATATGGGAACTGAAATCGGAGCGCGCAACCTCGCGGATGCAGACCGCTATAATGCGCTCGAAAAAGTGGCAGCCATTATGGGGCTTGATACGGAGCGGAATACTTCGCTGTGGAAAGACAAGGCGCTTGTTGAATTAAATACTGCGGTGCTTCACTCCTATAAAAAAGCCGGCGTCAGCATCGTCGACCACCATACTGCGGCAAGCCAATTCAAGCGGTTCGAGGAGCAGGAGGCTGAAGCCGGAAGGGAGCTTGCAGCAAGCTGGACGTGGCTGATTCCGCCGTTATCGCCGGCAGCGACCCATATCTTTCACAGCTATTATGAAAATAAAACGCTGAAACCGAATTACTTTTATCAGGAAAAGCCTTACCTTAACAAATAAAATCCTCAGGAAAAGCGGCTACCCAACAATGCCGCCTTTTCTGAGGAGAAGCTAAAAGGCTCCAAATCGGAGCCTTTTTGAATCGTCTCAGCTTTTCATATTGATTTCCTTCCGGTACAAAACATAAGAATAAATATAGGGCGCCAAAACCGTTGCCAAAATAACCGGAAGCATGATTTCTGGACTGATTGATAACAACCCGTCCGCAGCTATTAGAAGTCCTGCCAAAGTAAATACTTTCGCCGCAAATCTGTGGGTTTTTTTCCAGATTGAATCACTGCTCAATGTCCAAGGGTTCTTGATCCCGAAAAAAAAGTTGGAGCGGACTCTCGGTAGGTAATTTCCTATGACGATTAATAGAGCGCCTACAAGAACCGGTACGATGCTGCCCGCCGGCAGATCATACCCGAGCCCGGTCATGATAACAAGCACGTTGATCAGAGAAAATATAAGCAGCATGGCATTGATGAGAATGTAATAAGTCTTCGAAAAAAGCTGATAGTTTTTTCTGCGCGGATCGATTTTCGGCGTTAAGAACATCAAGACATATACAAAAACGAGCAGCCCAATCATGGCAAGCATCGCTTCCATTTTGGAAGCATACCTGTCGATTTCCCCCGAAGATGACCAATGGATTGGAACTTGACCGGAAATGTGCGGATAAGCGATTGCCCACATGATTAGATTCATAGCAATTATAGCGAGCGAAAAAATGTGTTTTCTCATTTTGCATCCCCTTTATCTTTGCCGGCTTGTTCAGTAAAACTGAAAGCCCAGCCGATGATTTCTTGAAACATTGTAGTGTTTAGCGAGTAGATGATGTATTGGCCTTTTTTTTCATCCTGAATTAATTCAGCCTGTTTTAAAATTTTTAAATGCTGAGAAATACTTGGTTTAGACATTTGAAACTGGTCGGAAATTTCACCGGCGGTCATATCCCGGTCCTTCAGCAGGTTCAAAATCTTTCTTCTCGTCGGATCAGCTAGAGCTTTAAAGGTTTGATTCATATTTAGCATCCTTAGAATAAGTATTTAGTTATTTAACTAAATACTAAAATAAAAGAAAAATTTAGTCAAGATTTATTAAAAAAATCCGCCATCTCCGGCGGATTTCTCAATAGCTGATATTAAACTTTTGGAATCCGTCCAATTCTTTGGTTTCTTCCACATTTACATCCGTTACTTTTGAGAATGGACTTCCTTTTTGAATTGCTTTTAAAAATTGCTTCAGGCTTTCCTCAAGTCCCTCGGCGCGGATTTCAACTGTGCCGTCGTCACGGTTTCGAACCCAGCCTGTCAATTTGTGTTTATCTGCTTCCATTTGAACAAAATAGCGAAATCCCACGCCCTGAACGCGTCCGTCTACAATGATTCTGTATTGAAGCATCGAGAACACCCCTTTTCTTTTATGCTACCATATTTCCCATTTTGAGATCATGGGATAGACATGCTTCGGATGAATCGTTAAAATATGAAAATAAAGGAAGGGCGTGAGGTTTTGGAAAATCAGGAGTATGAAATCATATCTATTCATGTAGGCCGTCCGCGTACATACGAATTCGACGGTAAGCAGGTGGAAACGGCAATCGTGAAGGAGCCTGTCAGCGGACCTGTCTATTTGAGCCGTACGAATTTTGAAGGGGACGGGCAGGCGGATCTGATTCACCACGGGGGAGAGGATAAAGCGGTTTGCGTCTATCCGGCGGATCACTACATGTATTGGGAAAGCGTCTTGAAGCGAAAGCTGCCAGAGGCGGCATTTGGAGAAAACGTGACAGTTAAAGGGCTCACCGAAAAAGAAGTGTGCATCGGCGATATCTTTAAGCTGGGGGAAGCTCTTGTTCAAGTCAGCCAGCCGCGCCAGCCTTGTTTCAAGCTGGCCAAACGTCTGAATCAAAAAGATATGGTGTTAAAAGTGAGGGACACCGGGTACAGCGGATTCTATTTCAGGGTTCTCGAAGAAGGAATTGTTGCGCCTGATTCGCGGCTGCAGCTCGTTTCAAGAGATGCGCATGAAGCCACGGTCTCGTATGCCAATCATTTGATGTACCATGACATGGGCAATCACCCAGCCATTCGGAAGATCCTTGAGGTTGAAGCGCTGTCGGAAAGCTGGAGAAGCTCATTTTTAAAGCAGCTGAGCGCATAAAAACAAGCCGTGTCTGAAGAGGAACACGGCTTTCAGCGTGTCGACAAACCCTCGCATTCGTTGTCAGGCCTGCTAAGTCGGTGCTCACGAATAGAGGAAGGATCGGCGGCTAACCGCCAGGCGTCCTGCCTGAACGCCGCCGTCATCACCTCCTGTGAAAGTCTGCTCCGATGCTCGGCCTTCCTAGACTGCAAGGGTTGCGGGTCACGCTGAGCTTAAAGGATGTTTATTTTTTGACGCTTTCAAGCAGGTTGGCCAAAAAGTGTTTTTTATAGCTTTGAAGCTTTCTTCCTTCATACTTCGTCATTCCCAGCTTTTTCAGTTCTTCTACATACCAGCCTTTGCTTCCGTAATGCATGGCAGAAAACTCCCTTCTATATTTCGATGCAATTGGGATTCTAACATCTATAGAAAAACGCTGAAAAGGGATAGGCGGCAATTTTTAAAAACTGAGTCTTTCGACATAGTCTGGAAGTTTGAGGGCAGGCGTCAGCCGTGTGTCAAACTGGTGACGATCATCACAATGATCGCGATGCTGAGGACGATCCCAATATATTTTAAGAAGCCGTTCTTTTTTTTATGAGCATATACGATTAACAGGATGCTCTCGATAAAAAAGATCAGCCCGATGATGGCAAACAGCATGCGGTAAAGCTCCTTTCGGCACAGTTTGTCTTTTATTTTAGCATAAAAGCCCGCGCTTCTATGAGCCGGGCTTTTTTATGCGTAATCAGTCAAGCTGTGTTAAAATGATCGGTTCGTTTTTCGTGATGACGATCGTATGCTCGATCTGCGCCACAAAGCTGCCGTCAGGCGTTTTGAATGTCCAGCCGTCTCCGGCTTCGATGGTATGTTCTGCTTTTGTGGAAACAAACGGCTCAAGGGCGATGACGGTTCCGTTTTTAAAGAGCGCATTATCAAACGGGTCATAGTAATTTAAGATATGGTTGGGCGCTTCATGGAGGTTCCTTCCAATCCCGTGTCCCGTCAGGTTTTTAATGACGGTAAATCCGTTTGCTTTTGCTTCATTGTATACGGCTCTGCCGATTTGGTTTTGTTTCTTGCCGGCGCGCGCCTGCAAAAGCCCCTTTTGAAAAGCGCTTTCCGCACTTTGGCAAAGCTTGTGCAGCATTTCATCGCCTTTTCCGAGTACAAAAGAAATGCCCGTATCAGAATAGTAGCCGCCAAATTCAGCGGAGATGTCGATGTTGATCAAATCCCCTTCTTTTAAAATTCTGGATTCGCTTGGGATGCCGTGGGCGACTTCATCGTTCACACTGATGCACGTCGTTCCCGGGAAGTCGTATTCTTTTTCCGGAGCCGATGCGGCGCCATGGGCTTCAAGCACTTCTTTTCCGATGAGATCCAGCTCTTTTGTGCTCATGCCGGGAGCTGCTTTTGCCTTCATTTCCTCCCTGGCTAAAGCGACGATTCTGCCGATTTTCTTGAGCCCTTCCAGCTCTTGGTCATTCGTTACAATCACAATTCATTCCCGCTTTCTTTTTTTATATTCCATTTCAAGCTTACCATATTTGTTTGCGAAAAAGGAACAGAGCGGCTTCAAGACAAAAAAAGCACCCGCTTATTTAGAAGCGGGTGCTGTCTGTTTATTGTCCGGAATCCGATTTCGTTGTTTGCGCCGCATCAGATTCTGATGTTTTCGGATTGTGGTTGGTATAGTCGTAGTCGCTCGGATTGATCGCTTTAAAGCCCTTCGGTTTATAGAAGCGCAGCAAATCTCCGTCGACGATTTTATCCGACATTTCGAGTTCTTTTTTCACGGCCTCTTCGATGTTCGGATCGATGTCTTTTTCGTTCAGTAGCTCTCCTGTTTTCGTGTCATAGTAGTTTCCGTTCGTTTTCGTATATTCCGGAGAGACGAAATCGCCGTTGCGGAACGGAATAATTTCACGGTGTTCCGGTGACAGAAGGTCTGAACCGCTCATCAGGTAATCTTTCGTATTCACGCCCATCAAATGAAGCAGGGTAGGGGCTACATCGACTTCGCCGCCGTATTTATGGGATTTGATTCCCTTGACCCCAGGCGCGTGGATGAACAGCGGCACCCTTTGCAATTGGGCGTTTTCATATGGTGTGATGTCTTTGCCCAAAACTTTGGCCATCGCTTTGTTGTGATTTTCAGAAATACCGTAGTGGTCCCCGTACATGACGACAATCGTATTATCATACAGTCCGGCTTTTTTCAGGTCGTTGAAGAATTGTTCAAGCGCCTGGTCCATGTAGTTGGCCGACTGGAAATAATGGTCAACGACGCTGTCGCCGGTATCCCCGGCAGGGAAGTCTGTATCGCCTTCATCCATCTCGAACGGAAAATGGTTCGAAAGGGTGATAAACTTCGTATAGAACGGCTGTTTCAGGCTTTTCAACAGCGGCATTGATTCTTCAAAGAACGGTTTATCTTTCAACCCGTAGTTTTTCGTTTTATCTTCGCTCATATCGTAATACGTAGCGTCAAAGAATTTGTCATAACCGATGGCTTTATACATTTCATTGCGGTTCCAGAACGTTTTGTAGTTGCCGTGGAACGCCGCTGATGTATAGCCTTGAGACTTCAAAATGGCCGGAGCCGACTGCAGCGTGTTTTGCGCTTTATTAATGAACACTGACCCTTGCGATAAAGGATACAGCGAGTTGTCCATCATAAATTCGGCGTCGGACGTTTTACCTTGTCCGGTTTGGTGGAAAAAGTTATCGAAATAAAACGTTTCATTGTCGTGCGCCAGTGAATTTAAGAATGGCGTGACTTCTTTGCCGTCGAGCTTATAATCGATCAGGAAGGTCTGAAGTGATTCCAGTGAAATGTAAACCACGTTCATGCCTTTCGCTTTTCCGAAGTATTCGGCATTCGGCTTATCATGATTGGCTTTAATATAGTTCTCAACTTCCGTTACGTCGCTGGAACTTGCCAGTGCGCGCTGGCTGTTTGACTTGATATTTTGCACCGCATCATAGATTGTGAAGTTGTAGGTTCCCAAATATTTCACAAGGTAGTTGCGGTCAAAAGAACGGGTCAGAAGCTCCGGACGATCGATCTCGGCAACGGCCAGGTTGGCGAGGAAGACGAGGATGCTTGCTCCCATCACAATTTTAAACGGACGCTTCGTTGTTGTTTCAGATGGTCTGTTATAGAAAACAGCCAGCCCGATTAAAATAAAGGTGTCGATGAAATACAGAACATCAAGCGGGTGCATAAGCGAGAAGATGCTGTCCCCGAGCTGTCCTCCGTTTGTTTTTGCCTGCATGATTGCAGGCAGCGTGATAAAGTCGCTGAAAAATCTGTAGTATACAACGTTCGCATATAGCAAAAAAGACATTAAAAAATGAATCACTATAATCGCTGTCTGCTGTATTTTTTTCTTGAACAAGAGTCCCAATCCAAGAAAGAACAAGCTTGAGCTAATCGGATTCACAAAAAGCAAAATGTGTTGTACTGTGTTGGTTATTCCTAAATTAAATTCAATTACATACGCAGCATAAGTTTTTAGCCATAGCAATATAGCGGCTATCAGGAAGAAGGCAAGGCCTCTTTCCTTAATAAATCTTTTCAATTGTTACACTCCTTTTTTCCGGATCAGTAAAAACCATCGGAACGAAAGAAAAAAACGAATGTATAAAATATACCATGAAATACCGATTTAGAAAAGCGGAAACCGGCCTTGCGAAAAAAATCGCAAAACCCCTGTCAAATCAGGGTTTTACAGCTTTAAAAAAGATGTTTGGGAATATTTTACGCTTGTATTGCATTGGCGGGAACTGATCTTTATGGCAGACTGTTGTTAGTATATGAACGAAAAGGGAGGATTTAGACCATGGATTTTTCGAGCATCGTTTCTGAAGACAAGATTAAGCAGGCCATTAAGGACGGCGAATTCGAAGGGCTTCCGGGAATGGGGAAACCTTTGAAAAAAGACGATGCCGCCCATGTTCCAGAGCATCTCCGCATGGCTTACAGAGTGATGAAAAACGCCGGAATGGCGGGGGATGAAGGCGCTTTAAAGAAAGAACTGATGACGATTGACGACTTAATCGCAAAGTGCGCGGATGAAGACGAGCGCGAGCGTTTAATTGAGAGAAAAACAGAAACCCGGCTCAGGCTCGCCGACAAAAAAGGCATGTTTTCCAAGCCTGCCTCAGCGTTTTATAAAGAAAAAGTGTACCGAAGGCTGAGCGGAAATAAAAAGCGCTAAAAGCAGGTTTATTTCTCCCCTGTAGTGGTATTGACCCGTAAACGAACAAAAGGGTGATAGGATGGAACGATTATTGAATTGGGTTGAATACATATCAGATTGGCTGTGGGGGCCACCGCTGATCATACTGCTGACAGGGACAGGAGTCTACTTGACGATCCTGCTGAAATTTTTTCAATTTCGCTATCCTCTCTATATCTTTAAGCAGACGATCGGAAGTGTCGGCAAAAAGCCGAAAGGAGAAGGGACGGTTACACCGCTGCAGGCTTTGACATCGGCTCTCAGCTCAACAGTCGGCGCCGCCAATATCGTCGGTGTGCCTGCGGCCATCATGTTCGGCGGTCCGGGAGCCGTTTTTTGGATGTGGCTGGTCGCGCTGTTTGCCATGGCGATCAAGTTTTCGGAAAGCGTCCTCGCCGTCCACTACAGAGAAAAAAATGAAGAAGGCGAATATGTCGGGGGACCGATGTATTACATTACAAAAGGGCTCTCCATGAAATGGCTCGGCGTCTTTTTTTCAGTAGCGCTGATGATCGAACTTGTACCGAGCATCATGGTGCAGGGAAATTCGGTTTCCGCATCGCTGGCTGAGACGTTCTCGTTCAATCGTTTATACACCGGAATCGGGATTGCTTTTTTGATCGGTTTAGTGGTGATCGGAGGGATTAAACGGATTGGAAAAGTGACGGAGCTCGCAGTTCCGCTTATGGCAGGGGCGTACATCGGGGCCGGTTTCCTGATTGTCGTCACAAACCTTTCCTCTGTACCCGCTTTTTTCTCTCTCATCTTTTCGAATGCGTTTACATCTTCTTCGGCATTCGGCGGCTTTGCAGGTGCGGCAGTTGCCGAAACCGTTCGCTGGGGGTTTGCACGAGGCCTTTATTCCAACGAAGCCGGGATGGGGACGGCGCCGATTGCCCACGCAGCGGCGATGACCGACCACCCTGTGAGACAGGGGTTCTGGGCGGTGATCGGCATCGTGGTCGATACGCTGCTGATATGCACGACCACCGCCTTCGTCGTGCTCGCATCAGGCGTCTGGACCGGCGAAAACGCATCAAGCGATCCGGGGGCGCTGGCCGCAGCCGCATTTCGCAGCTATTTTGGCCCTGTGGGCGGATACTTCGTCTCTGTCTCGCTCGTTTTCTTTGTCTTATCAACGATCACAGTGGTCATTTTTTACGGTGTAAAACAAGCTGAATTTCTGTTCGGACGGCTCGCGGGACATGTGATTAAATTCATCTACCTAGCCGCCGTCGTCATCGGTGCTGCCGGAGGAGCAAAGGCGATATGGGGATTCCTCGATCTCGCGCTCGTTTTCATTCTTCTTCCGAATATTTTGGCGGTGCTGCTCTTGAGCAGAAAAGTAAGGTCTTTATATGATGAGTTTTTTACATCAGAAAAGTATTATTTGAAAGACATCGGTCAGCAGGACGGCGTTTATGAAGGTGACGAAAAAGTGAACAATTTATGATCACAGCCGGTTTGTTCCCGGCTCATAAATCGGAGGAAGCCTTGCTCTCCTACGTTTTATGAAGGGAACATCCGGCTTTTTTAATTTTTGAAAGCGCTACAAAAATATATTGACTACTTGTATATACAGTAATACAATATACCTATGACATGTATATACAGGTTATAAGAGGAGAAGGAGGGATTGGAATGACTGATTTGAATCAATCAGCGCGACGGATTGTCGATGCTGTCGGCGGTGCTGACAACATTGCAGCGGTAACCCATTGTGTAACGCGTTTGCGATTTGCATTGCTCGATGAAAGCAAAGTCAATCAAGAGGTGCTGGAGCAAATAGATGTTGTCAAAGGATCGTTTTCGACTAACGGCCAATTTCAAGTGGTGATCGGCCAAGGAACGGTCAACAATGTGTACGCGGAGCTGGTGAAGGCAACAGGAATCGGCGAATCGTCAAAGGATGATGTTAAGAAAGCCTCAGAGAAAAATATGAATCCTTTACAGCGTGCCGTGAAAACGCTTGCAGATATATTTATTCCAATATTGCCGGCGATTGTCACTGCCGGGCTGCTGATGGGGATCAACAATATCCTGACGGCTCAAGACATTTTCTTCAGCGGAAAATCAATCGTTGAAGTCTATCCGCAATGGGCGGATCTCGCTAATATGATTAACTTGATCGCGGGGACTGCTTTCGCATTTCTCCCTGCGCTAATCGGCTGGTCGGCCGTCAAGCGGTTTGGCGGAAATCCGCTGCTCGGCATCGTGCTCGGCGTCATGCTTGTGCACCCTGATTTGTTAAACGCCTGGGGATACGGGGCTGCGGAGCAAAGCGGAGAGATTCCTGTCTGGAATTTATTCGGTTTGGAAGTGCAGAAGGTCGGCTACCAGGGGCAGGTGCTTCCCATTTTGCTCGCTTCTTATTTGCTGGCAAAAATTGAACGCTTTTTGACAAAGCGGACGCCTGAGAGCATTCAGCTCCTTGTTGTGGCACCGATTACGCTGCTTGTCACAGGTTTTGCTTCATTTATTGTCCTTGGACCGATTACATTTGCCATCGGAAATGTTTTAACATCAGGCCTTATTGCTGTCTTTGAACAATTCGCCGTACTGGGCGGACTGTTATACGGAGGGCTTTACGCCGCTCTCGTCATTACCGGAATGCATCATACATTCCTTGCCGTTGACCTTCAGCTGATCGGCTCAAAGCTCGGCGGAACATTTTTATGGCCGATGCTCGCGCTGTCCAATATTGCACAAGGTTCAGCCGCGCTTGCGATGATGTTTATTGTCAAAGATGAGAAGCAGAAAGGCCTGTCCCTGACATCCGGAATTTCAGCTTATCTCGGAATTACCGAACCGGCATTGTTCGGAGTGAATCTCAGATACAGATTTCCGTTCGTGATCGCGATGATCAGTTCGGGGATTGCCGGTATGTTCATTTCCTCGCAAGGGGTTTTGGCAAGCTCTGTCGGCGTCGGCGGCGTACCTGGAATTTTCTCTATTATGAGCCAATACTGGGGAGCGTTTGCGATCGGAATGGCGATCGTGTTGATCGCGCCGTTTGCCGGAACATATCTCTACGCAAAATTAAAAATGAAATAAGAGAGGGAGAGGGGCGCGCATATTTGTCTGCCCTTTTCCCATTTTCATAAAGAAGAAAGCGGTGGTGTTGAAAATGGAAACGAAAGAAAATCCATGGTGGAAAAAAGCAGTTGTCTACCAAATTTATCCAAAAAGCTTTAAAGATACAACAGGAAACGGTGTCGGCGATATACGCGGCATCATCGAAAAGCTCGACTACATCAAGGAGCTCGCCTGTGATGTCATTTGGCTGACGCCGATTTATCAATCGCCGCAAAACGACAACGGCTATGACATCAGCGACTATTACAGCATCCATGAAGAATATGGAACAATGGCCGACTTTGAAGAGCTTCTTGAAGAGGCCCACAAGCGCGGCATAAAGGTGATCATGGATCTTGTCGTCAACCATACATCAACAGAGCACAGATGGTTTAAAGAAGCGGCGTCCGGCAAAGAAAATCTGTACCGCGACTTTTATATTTGGAAAGACATGAAGCCGAACGGCGCTCCGCCGACAAATTGGGAATCGAAATTCGGCGGCTCGGCGTGGGAGTTTCATGCAGAGAGCGGACAGTATTATCTCCATCTCTATGATGTGACACAGGCGGATTTGAATTGGGAGAATGAAGCAGTCAGAAAAAAAGTGTACGAGATGATGCATTTCTGGTTTGAAAAAGGAATCGACGGCTTCAGACTTGATGTCATCAATGTCATCTCAAAAGACCAGCGTTTCCCTGATGATGACGAGGGGGACGGACGCAGATTTTATACGGACGGGCCGAGGGTTCACGAGTTTTTGAATGAAATGAACAGGGAGGTTTTTTCAAAATATGACAGCATGACGGTCGGAGAAATGTCATCGACTACAATCGCAGATTGCATCCGGTATACAAACCCCGAAAGCCGTGAGCTCGATATGGTGTTTAACTTTCATCATTTAAAGGCCGACTATCCAAACGGGGAAAAATGGGCGCTTGCGGATTTTGATTTTCTAAAGCTGAAGAAGATTCTTTCTGAATGGCAGACGGAAATGAATAAAGGGGGCGGATGGAACGCATTGTTCTGGTGCAACCACGACCAGCCGCGGATCGTCTCACGGTACGGGGACGACGGAAAATACCGCAAAAAGTCTGCGAAAATGCTGGCAACCGCGATTCATATGCTTCAGGGAACGCCATACATTTACCAGGGAGAAGAGCTTGGGATGACCAACCCGAAATTCGATGACATCTCCCTTTACAGGGATGTCGAATCTCTCAATATGTACCGTATCCTGAAAGAAGCAGGGAAGCCGGAAGCCGAAATCATCGAAATCTTGAAAGCGAAATCCCGTGATAATTCGCGGACGCCGGTGCAGTGGAACGGAGAAGAAAATGCCGGGTTTACGGCGGGCACACCGTGGATTCCGGTGCCTGACAACTACAAAGAAATCAACGCAGAAGAAGCGCTCAACGATCCTGATTCGATTTTCTACCATTATAAAAAGCTGAATGAGCTCCGCAAGGAATTCGATATCATTACAACCGGCGATTATCAGCTCATACTGGAAGACGATCAAGAGCTTTACGCGTATTTGAGAAACGGAGCGGATGAAAAACTGCTGGTGATCAATAATTTTTACGGGAAAGAGACCGAGTTTCAGCTGCCTGACGATATTGATATTGAAGGCTATGATGCCAAGGTTCTCATTTCCAATGACACCGATCTTCCCGAGTCATTTAAACGCTTCACAGTGAAACCATATCAATCGATTGTTTATCATCTTGCCAAACCATGCTAAACTAAGCGTGGTGGTAAAAAAATGAAGATCAACAAGTATATGATGATTTACAAACAAATCGCGGAACAAATCGATCAAAGCATACTGAATGCCGGAGATATCCTGCCGTCTGAAAACGACCTTGCCGAACAGCACGACACCTCGAGGGAAACCGTTCGGAAAGCGCTGAACGTGCTTGCTCAGAACGGATATATTCAGAAGATTAAAGGGAAGGGGTCAGTCGTGCTGCACAGGGAGAAAATGCAGTTCCCGGTTTCCGGTTTGGTCAGCTTTAAGGAGCTTTCAGAAACGCTCGGAAAAGAGACAAGCACGACGGTCCATGAGTTCGGCTTGACGCATCCGGACGCATATATTCAAAAGCAGCTCCGCACTTCCGGAGATGAAGAGGTATGGCGGGTTGTCAGGTCGCGGAACATCAACGGAGAGCGTATCATCCTGGATAAAGACTATTTTATCCGCAAACACGTGCCGCTTTTAACGAAAGAAATATGCGAGGACTCGATCTATCAATACCTTGAAGATGAATGCGGGCTCGTCATCAGCTATGCTCATAAGGAAATTGTAGTCGAGCCATGTACGGCAGAGGATCAAGAGTATTTGGATCTGAACGGATACGAGCACATTGTGGTCGTGAAAAATTTCGTTTTTCTTGATGATACGACCTTGTTTCAATATACGGAAAGCAGACACCGCCTTGATAAATTCCGGTTTGTCGATTTTGCAAGAAGAGAAAAGTAGCACGGTTCGCCTGACGGCGGCCGTGTTTTTTTATGAAGCCGTTTCTCATTACGTCCGCATTGAATATGCTACAGCAGGTGTAAATGAGAAATGGAGGATGTAAGCAATGATTCATGAAACTGCAAAGATCGGAAAGAACGTGGTATTGGGAGAGCATGCCGTTATTGAAGAAAATGTGGTCATCGGGGACAACGTAACAATCGGTCATCATGCCATTATTAAAAAGGACACTCATATCGGCAGCGGGGTGAAAATCGGCGATTTGGCCGTCCTTGGCAAAGCGGCTTCTTCAAATAAAAAAATGGCTCGCCAGCCGAAGCAGGCAGGAGCCCCTTTGCGGATAGAAGATGATGCCATAGTTGGAGCAAGCGCTGTGATTTACCGAGACGTGCTGTTGGAACAAGGCGTCTTCGTGGGGGATATGGCGAGCATTCGCGAAAATGTCGCGATCGGCAGAGAAAGCATTATAGGACGCAATGCGATGGTTGAAAACAATACCAGAATTGGAAGTAAAGCAACAATTCAAACGGGCTGCTATATCACTGCTGATATGACGATTGAGGATGAAGTGTTTATCGGTCCCTGCTGTTCCACGTCAAATGATAAATATATGGGAAAGGGAAACTACCCGTATCAAGGTCCAACTATTAAAAGAGGAGCGAAAATCGGGAATAACGCAACATTGCTGCCGGCGGTTGTCGTCGGGGAGGGGGCGGTCATTGGAGCGGGTGCCGTCATTACAAAAGATGTTCCCGCAGGCAAAACGGCTGTGGGCAATCCAGGCCGGTTGATGAAGTGACGGTTTTTCATCTCAGCCGTGTTATATAACGTGTCTGCATAAAAAGAGAGATCATAGGATATAGAGCTTCAATATCTATTAAAGATCATTGCAGCCACAAATTGAAGAGGAATTGGGGGTGGAAAAATGTCCATTCGAAACGCGGTGATGAACGGGGGTTTTGAGACAGGTACCCTCTCGTCCTGGTTAGGCGTAAACGCATCTGTTACAAGCCAGTTTTCGCATTCAGGTTTTTTCTCTGCGAGATTTCTTGGCGGAACAGTCACATCATATATTGCTCAATTTGTTCCGGCCAGGGCGGGGGAAGGAAGCGAATTTCTTGTTTCTCTTGCGAGAGCAAGCTTTCTCCCGGCACCTTCTGTAACGATACAGGTTACTTATTTTGACAGTCAATTTAATTTTCTCGGATACGGGCTGTTTGCCACTGTGCCGTCAAGCAGAATACCGGCAGCCGAAAATGGGACATGGCTTGAAGTCTATCAAACAACTTCACCGGCTCCCTCTGGCACCACCCAGGCATTCATTTTGATCAACAACATTCCGCAGGCGGGAACTGCAAGTGTGCTTGTGGATGATGTTGCTCTATTGAGTGTTGAGGGTGGAGGAGGTCCAACAGGAGCGACAGGTCCGACGGGAGCAACAGGAGTAACGGGAGCCACGGGAGCGACAGGAGCAACAGGAGTGACAGGTCCGACAGGAGCGCCGGGTCCAACAGGAGTAACAGGTCCGACGGGAGTAACAGGCGCAACCGGCCCGACAGGTCCAACGGGAGCCACCGGCCCGACCGGAGCCACCGGAGCGACAGGTCCGACAGGAACGACCGGTCCAACGGGAGCCACCGGCCCGACCGGAGCCACCGGAGCGACAGGTCCAACAGGAGTGACAGGTCCGACGGGAGCAACAGGTCCGACAGGAGCAACAGGTTCGACAGGAGCGACGGGTCCGACCGGAGTGACAGGTCCGACGGGAGCAACAGGCGCAACGGGAGCCACCGGTCCGACGGGAGCAACAGGTCCAACAGGCGCAACGGGTCCGGGAAGTCTGTTGGGAACACCGGCGCAGTCAACTGACCCTGTTTCACTCACAGTTGGCAGCGAAACACCAATTCTAACGACAACTGTTACCTCTTCAGCTGGACAGAATATAAAACTCGATTCTATGGCTGAAGTTGATATTATCATAGGGCCAGCTACTACTTTTGAATACAGTATAATTTTTACATTGTATAGAAATAACAGCGCTATCGCACAAGTGTCTGTTGATTCTCAGGATGAAAAATCGGCAGGTTCGGTTCGTGTATATGGTGATATTCCTAACCTTACATGGGTTGATACACCAGGGGCAGGAACACAAACTTATGAGGTTAGAATTAATGTAACAGGGACTAACCTTTTGGCAGCCAATGTTAATACAAGAGCGCTAAATGCTGTAATCTTTGATTGATTGTAAAATGAAGAGTCCCCTTTAAGTTTTCATAAAGCTTAAAGGGGGTTTTTGTTTAAAAGATTCTAATGATAAATTATAAAATTTATCATTTATAGCGATTGGCGTTATAAAAATTCAAAGAAATAGAGTTTTATCCAAACGGTATACATAGATATTTCATATTTTGTTTGAGGGATATTATTATCTCAATTTTTGAGAAAGGGTGGTGAAACTTGATTGACCATTGAGAATCGAATAATAAATGGAGGGTTTGAAACCGGTTCTCTGCCGCCTTGGACAGGATTTAATGCCGTAGTTACTTCTAATTTCAGCCATTCAGTGATTTATAGTGTTAACTTGGTAACTTCATCGATTGGAATCTTAGCTCAGAGCTTTCTGGTTAACCCGGGAGAGAATTTTGAATTTGTTATATCTATTTCAAAAGCTAGCAGCGCTCCTAATCCTGCGATTGTAATAACAGTAGATTATTACAACTCCTCTTTTGACTTTTTGTCGCAGGGATTAAGCTTAACAATTCCAGTAAACCGTCTATCTGCAGTAAATGTGTGGAATGAAATATATGCTACAACGAATAGTGCTCCTCCTGGAACCGTTATAGGAGTGGTAACTATTCAAAAACTCCCTCTTAGTGGGGGGGCACCGATACTAATTGATGATGTTGCAATGATAACAATTGATCAACCAGGAGCGACGGGAGCAACCGGCTCAACAGGATCAACAGGCCCGACAGGCGCAACGGGAGCCACAGGTCCAACAGGAGTAACCGGGGCAACCGGAGCAACGGGTCCAACAGGGGCGACAGGCCCAACGGGTCCAACAGGAGCAACCGGCCCGACAGGAGCGACAGGCGCAACTGGCCCAACGGGAGCGACAGGCCCAACAGGGGCAACAGGCCCAACAGGAGCAACGGGTCCAACAGGACCAACGGGAGCAACCGGCTCAACAGGATCAACAGGCCCGACAGGCGCAACGGGAGCCA
>ERZ1673782.18-NODE-18-length-67643-cov-20.304300_pt1 | contig 67643 bp, 72 predicted proteins | sample MGYA00580134_ERZ1673782 | MGnify/ENA primary metagenome ERZ1673782 (study PRJEB41219, sample SAMN04549594) | soil metagenome | isolation source: soil | place: USA: Texas, Big Bend National Park | collected 2009-03-17 ...
AAAAAAAGCTTGTCGATCAAGCCACTTTTTTGTGACTTTGTCGACAAGCTGAAACCGGCTCATAAGAGAGCCGGTTTTCATTTTTTGTTCACAAAGAAAATAATGCCATTTATCCCTGAACTTTGCTACACTTTATATTGTAATACATATTATAGAAGAAGGGTGATAGGATGCGTTTGGGAAAATGGTTCATTCTTTTATGTTTAGCAGTCGGTCTTTCCGCCTGCAGCCAGGGGGACAAGCAGGCGGCATCAGATGAGGAGCCCAAAGTGCTGACGGCCAAACTGGCGGCTCCTGAAGCGGCGGCCAAAAATGAAAAGGCTGTCATAAAAGCGACCGTGCGCTATGGGGACGAGCCTGTTGCAGATGCCGATGAGGTGGAGTTTGAATGCTGGAAGGCCGGGAGCAAGGAAAATAGCGAGCTCATCAAAGCGAAGAATGAAGGAAAAGGCGTATACAGCATTGAAAAAGCGTTTCCTGAAGACGGCCATTACAAAGTTCAAGTCCATGTCACGGCGAAAAAACAGCATACAATGCCGGTTGCAGACATTAAAGTAGGAAAAGCAACGGATGTGACTGATGAAGATGAAAAAGAAGAAGCCCACCATCACTGATGAGGCTGTTCTTCTTCCCGCGACGGAAGGGGATCGACTTCATGCTTGTAGTCATAAGCTTTTGATGTTGTGACAAGCGATACGGCCAGAACTGCGCCGGTAATCAGAATTCCTACAATAATCCAAAAGAGGATCATCACTTACCTCCGAATAGCTTTTTCTAACAGTTTACCATATCAGGCAAAGAAAATCATGATAAAGAGTAAAAGAAATGTTTCCTGCACAAGCTAAACGGGTAAATCAAAAGTAAACGAAAAGGAGGACGACCTTATGTCTGAAAAATTGAAAGCAACCGTCAACAAACAAGTCGCGAACTGGACCGTTCTATATGTGAAGCTACATAATTATCATTGGTATGTGAAAGGGAAAGATTTCTTTACGCTGCATGAAAAATTTGAGGAACTTTACACAGAAGCGGCAGAGCATATCGATGATTTGGCTGAACGCCTTTTGGCTATACAGGGCTCCCCGGTCGGAACGATGAAGGAATGCCTGGAAATGTCCGCGATTAAAGAAGCGGACGGAAGCGAGTCTTCTGAACAAATGGTGCAAAATATTTATAATGACTTTTTAACGGTGGCTGAGGAGCTGAAAAGCGGAATGGAGCTTGCCGATGAAGTCAATGATGAAACCACTGGAGACATGCTGCTCGCGATTCATCACTCGATCGAAAAACACAACTGGATGCTGAAAGCCTACTTAGGGTAAGGAAAAGCTCGGGCAATGCCTGAGCTTTTTTTATATTTTCGTTCTTTTTAAAGCCTTTTTTAGAAATTGTCAAACAATTCATCCAAGCCTTTCAAAGTCTTTTTTCATAGGATAAGCTATGAAAAGTCTTTTTTGAAAGGATGTTGAAGCTTATGTTTAAGGACTTAAGCATCTTTTCGCTCTTTACAATTGGTTTATCGGCCATCGGATTTTTGTTTGGCCGAATCGAATATTTATTTATGATCTTAATTACGCTGATGGGCATTGAATTTGTCAGCAAAAGCTTGAACGAATGTGTGGAAGATCGATTTACAATTAAGAGGCTGTTTACAAGGCTGGCGAAAAAATTGGTTACGCTCTTTCTGATATCCGTTGCCCACCTTTTTGATCAAATGCTGCAAACAGGCAGTTCGATCCGCGATTTTTCTATTATGTTTTATATTTTATATGAAGCGTTTCAAATCGTGAGCACGGCTCATTCGTTAGGAATCCCCGTGCCGCAGATGTTATTGGACATTTTAAATACCATAAAGGAAAAACTCCGGGGAAAGCCGTAACATTTTAAAACAACTGGTCATACTAACACGAAAAAGGATGATTGGCTTTGGAAAAAAAGACATACTATGTTTCGGTGCAAGATGGAATGATTTCGCAGAGCTCTGACGCTTCCCCGTGGGAATTTCAAATTTCGGCGACAGATGATGACATCATCATTTTAAGGGAATATTTTGATCAGCTGTATTCAGAAGACTGGGTCAACTTTTTCAGAGCTCACGTGCCTGCGGTCGAATATCACAATGACAGTGCAAATGATAAAATGGACGAACTGCGCAAAGACATTTACTCGATGCTTTACCGTCTGGGCAATGAAGAAACCAAGTCATTTATCAGTGAAAACGGCCTTGCCGAACTCAATTCAGCAGATTAAAAAATGCCGCTTTTGAAAAGCGCCCGCAGGCGCGGAGTCATCCAGCCTTGCCGCCTTCTCACTCAGGAATGGACAATGAAGTTCCCGAGGGAACAATAAAATTACTGAGCTGAACTGGACAAAAACTCTACCGAAAGAACCAATATATGATATGATGAGTGGAAGAAGCAAGGAAACGGATAAGAGGGATTAGGATGTACGAATTTAAAGATTTTTACCGTAATACGGTTCAGCTTTCTTTTGAAAAGGAACCTTTTTCAAAAGAACCAAAGCATGTATGGGTGATCTGCCGTTACGAAGATCAATGGCTGTTGACAAATCATAAAGACAGGGGCCGTGAATTTCCAGGCGGCAAAGTCGAACCAAGCGAAAATGCTGAGGAAGCGGCTTTGCGGGAAGTGAAGGAAGAAACAGGCGCTGTCGTAAGAAAGCTGACCTATCTCGGACAATATAAAGTTCTTGGCAGAGAGAAAGTGATCGTCAAAAATATTTATTTTGCCGATATCGAAAAGATCGAAAAACAGCAGACATACTATGAGACAAATGGCCCTGTTTTGCTGAAGAGCCTCCCGAAGGATATCGCAAAAAACAAAAATTACAGTTTTATTATGAAAGATTCCGTCCTGACGATCAGTCTTGAAAAGCTGAAAAAGGCCGGCATCATCAAATAAAAAGCCCTGCATTTGCAGGGTTTTTTCATGTTATACTCTGCCTTTCATCCACTTTCTTTCCAACAGCTCGACACCTTGATACATCAATGTTGCGAAGACGGCGATGATCAGGAGGCTCAGCATGACGAGGTTGAAATTAAAGACTTGAAAGCCGTAGATGATCATATAGCCGAGGCCTTGAGCCGATACTAAAAATTCTCCTACGATGACACCGACCCAGCTCAAGCCGACATTGACCTTCAGTGTAGATATGATCGTCGGAATGGAAGCGGGCAAAATGACTTCTTTGAAAATCTCGCGTTTCGTAGCGCCGAATGTTTTCATCACTTTTAAATAGTTTTCATCAATTTCTTGAAAGGACGTATAGACGACGATAGTCGTAATGATAACGCTGATGATGGCGCCCATTGCAATAATGCTCGTCAAGCTGGGGCCGATCGCAACGATGAGAATGGGACCCAGCGCCACTTTCGGCATCGCATTTAAGACGACAAGATACGGATCTAATATTTTGGAGAGCCTCGGGAACCACCATAAGAGGGCGGCTAGAAAAGTTCCAAGCAATGTTCCGGCCAGAAAGCCGAGGATGGTTTCAAATACGGTTACACCGATATGTCCCGGCAATGATCCGTCTCCCATTTTTTCGAGGAAAAGCGCCCAGACGGCTGAAGGAGAGCTGAAGATCAGCGGATCGATCCATGCCAGACGGCTTGCGGTTTCCCACAGCGAAAAGAAAACGATGAAAATCGCGATTTGAAAAAAGCGGACCCGCCTTTTTTCGGCCTGCTGCTCCTTTAAAAAAGCCTCATGAAGGAAGTCAACTTTTGGTTTCGGTTGTTTGTTGTTCAAGGTCATTGAGCTCCTTCCATATGTTCTGAAAGAGGGGCTGAAATTCCGGTTCCTGCCTCGCTTCAAACGGTGTCAGCTTCCTGATCGGTTCAGGAACGGCAAATGTTTTATGGATAGTGCCCGGCTGCTTTGAAAATAGCAGAATCCGGTCGCTCATCGCTATCGCTTCACCGATATCATGGGTCACGAGCACCGCTGTTTTTTGATACGTCTTTAACGTGTTGAACACTAAATCTTCGAGGTTCAATTTTGTCTGATAGTCAAGGGCTGAAAAAGGTTCATCAAGCAGAAGGATATCGGGGTCGACAGCGAGAGTGCGGGCAAGCGCCGCCCTTTGCCTCATGCCGCCCGAGAGCTCTTTTGGATACTTTTTTTCAACCTCGTAAAGCCCGAATTTTTTCAGCAGGCCGAGAGCGGTTTCCTTCGTTTCCGGGCCTAGTTTTTTGGAAATGTGCAAACCGATTAAGACGTTTTCCTCAATGGTTTTCCAGGGAAATAAATAATCCTGCTGGAGCATATAACCGATGTGCCGATCCTTTCCATCAGGTGTGCGCCCTTCAACCAAGACGCGTCCTTCCGTGGGGGAAACGATGCCGGCGATGATCGATAAAAGCGTTGTTTTGCCGCATCCGCTTGGGCCGAGAAACGAAACAAATTCGCCTTTTTCGACTTCAATGCTGACGTTTTCCAGCGCCGCTGTTTTTTCCTTCAATGAAAAGTAAGTATGTGTGACATCCTGAACTTGCAGAAAAGACACTGCGGCCACCTCCTAGTAATTTTTTGTGACCTTTTCGGCGATCTTTGTATTGACCAGCTTTTGATGAGGGGTGCGCTTCGGCAGCTCGCCGGCTTCATCCATGATGGTTTGAAGCTGGTTCCATTCTTTTTCATCCAAAACAGGATCAAGAGCAAAAGACTGTTGTTGTTTATACCGTTCGATTGAAGATGCAATGATTGAAAGCTCGGTATCTTTAAAATAATCTTGAATGCTTTCGGCTGCTTCTTTTGCAGAGTGCGTCTCAACCCACTGCTGCGCTTTGTAAACCGCGCGGGTGAACTTTTCGACCGCTTCTTTGTTTTTCGTTAAATAGCTTTGTTTGGCCATAAAAGTTGTATATGGGATTCGGCCCGATTCTTTTCCGAAGGAGGCGACAATGCGGCCGATGCCTTCTCTTTCAAAAATGGATGCCTGGGGTTCAAATAATTGAACATAATCACCTGTACCAGATGCAAAGCTGTTTGCGATATTCGCGAAATCAATAGTTTGGATCAGATCCACATCCTTTTTAGGATCGATGCCTTTCTGTTTGAGGACAAATTCGCCTGCCATCTGCGGCATTCCGCCTTTGCGCTGGCCAAGGAACGTTTTGTCTTTCAAATCATCCCAGCTGAAATGCCCCGAATCGTTCCTGGAGACGAGGAAGGTTCCGTCCGTCTGGGTAAGCTGTGCAAAATTAATCACCGGATCGCTTGCGCCCTGGGCATTTACGTATATTGACGTTTCCGAGCCGACAAGCGCAATATCGGCGCCGTTTGACAGAAGGGCAGTCATCGTTTTATCTCCGCCCCAGGTCGTTTTCAGTTCAACATCAAGGCCTTCTTCTTTAAAAAAACCTTCAGATAAGGCGATATATAAAGGCGTATAGAAAACGGAACGGGTCACTTCCGCCAGACGGATCTTTTCGGTCTTTTGTCCGCCGCATGAAGCGAGGATAAACAGCATCATGATGAAGGATAATATGGTAAAAAAGAAACGCTTCAAACCGATTTCCCTCCTTTGATTTCGGTTATTTTCGGCATAAAATAGTTTATGTTATATACTAAACAGGTGTGAGGGACAGCTGCGGATTAAAAGAGGTGACGTGACGAATGTGGATAGAAAAAAGAAGGTTTCCATCGCCGAACAAAGAGGTGCGTCTGTTTTCCGTCACATACCTTTCACAAGGACTCAAGGTTAAGGGGCTTTTGGCCGAACCGGCCGCTCCCGGAAATTATGACGGGTTTTTGTATTTGCGCGGCGGAATTAAAAACGTCGGGATGGTCAGACCGGGCCGAATCGTCCAGTTCGCTTCACAGGGCTTTGTCGTTCTTGCTCCGTTTTACAGGGGCAATCAAGGAGGAGAAGGCGATGAGGATTTTGCAGGTAATGACCGGGAAGATGCTTTTGCCGCTTTTCGTCTTCTTCAGAAGCACGAACTGGTAAAGGACGGACGCGTTCACATTTTTGGCTTTTCCCGCGGCGGAATCATGGGCATCTTAACGGCAATCGAAATGAAAGCAGCGGCCGCTTCGTTTGTGTCTTGGGGCGGTGTCAGCGACATGGTCATGACCTATCGCGAACGAAAAGATTTGCGGCGGATGATGAAGCGGGTCATCGGCGGGACGCCTGAAAAGGTTCCCGAAGCGTATGAATGGAGGACGCCTTTTGACGAGCTGGAGAAGATTGAAGCGCCCGTGCTTTTGATCCACGGAGCAAACGATGAAAATGTCTCCATCGAGCATGCGCGGCGTCTTGAGCGTGAACTTCTGCGAAGGAACAAGTCTGTGGATACGTGGTATTTCAGCCAATATACCCACTATTTTCCTCCGCGCGAAAACAGGCGGATTGTTAGAGAATTATCCCAATGGATGAAAAGCCGTCCTTGGACAAGTTATGGTAAACTAAAGTAAAAGAGAAAAGGAGGGGGACTTTAGGTGGGAATGACAGTTGAATTTAACACGATGATTGTGACAAAAGGAAAAGAAACGCGGGTTGAGGAAAATGTGTTTACACTCGAGAAAGAAGGTTATCGGGTTTACCCTCTTCATGTGCCGCTTGAAGTCAGAAAGACCAAGCGGGGCGACATTACCGGCACCGCGCAGGCGGAGCGCCTTGAATGGTCAGACGGACGGACTCATTTAACATACAGGCTCGTATCATTAAATTCCACGAATTAAAAAAAGCCAAGGCGCGGATAGCGTCCTTGGCTTTTCTGTATTATGCAGGCACATTTTCCTCTTTTCCGATTCCTTTTTTGGAAGTCAGCCTGTGAATCAGCATGGTGAGAGCGCCGTCTCCTGTTACGTTCGTTGCTGTGCCCAAGCTGTCCTGGGCAAGGTAAAGAGCGATCATCAACGATACGCTAGTTTCATTAAAGCCGAGCATCGACTGCAACAATCCGGCAGCGGCCATGACGGCACCGCCTGGTGCACCGGGCGCTGCGACCATTGTGACGCCAAGCATTAAAATGAACGGCATCATGACCGAAAAAGTCGGCGTTTGACCGTTTAGAATCATCACGCCCATTGCACAGCTTGTCAGTGTAATTGTGCTTCCTGACAAATGAATGTTGGCCAGGAGCGGAACGGCGAAGTCAGCCACTTTTTGGCTTGCCCCCGTTTTTCTGACTTGTCTCAGCGTAACGGGAATCGTTGCCGCTGACGATTGTGTGCCGAGCGCGGTGAAGTATGCCGGTGCTACGATTTTCAACAGCGACAGCGGATTTCTGCCGTTTGCAGCACCCGCAACGGAGTACTGAATCAAGAGTATGACAAGGTGAAGCACGATAATCATCACGAAAACTTTCGCAAATACGGATAGAATCGTCTGCACCTGACCGCCGAACGTCATATTGGTGAAAATACCGAAAATATGAACAGGCAGTAACGGAATAATAATATATGATATCAGCTTTTCAACGATCGTTTGAAATTCATCAAACGCGTTTTTTAATGTTTTTCCGGGCAGATAAGCGATGCCGATCCCCATGATGAAAGCAAAAATCAGTGCGCTCATCACGCTCATAAACGGCGTCATTTCAATGGTGAAAAATCCTGCTTGCAGTACTTCTTCCGGATTTTTAAACTCCTGCAGCTGATGGCCGGAAATGATCGCGGGAAGAAGGTTTGAACCGACAAGGTACGCCAGGAGGCCTGCAAAAATGGTTGACGTGTAGGCGATACCTGCCGTAATGCCGAGGATTTTTCCGGCGCCGCGGCCGATTTGTCCGATGCCGGGAATAATAAAAGCGATAATAATAAAAGGAATGACAAATTTAATGAAGCTTCCAAAAATATCATTGAAAGTAGCTGCCGTTTTGACGAACCAAAGCGGAGCAAAGCTTCCGACGATAACACCAAGAACAATTGCCGTAATGATCCTTGGCAGTAATCCAAATTTCATAGATGTGTCCTCCTGAAATATACAAATGTTTTTATAATATTAACATATGAAAGATTTCTTTTGTTAAAAATAAAAAAAGTCTGTATTTTCAAATAATAATACTTGCAAATTGGAATCGTTTTATCTGAGGCGGTGCTTGACTGTCATCTTGATCATTGTCCAGGAAATGGCATCGGCCGCTGATAGGCGAAGAGGTTTTCGATAAACTGGATCAGCGCAGAAGATCTGCGCTGATGCAAGCAGGCTGAGTTAAACGAGCGGTCCTCCGGCTTTTTCGATGTTTTCCGTATTGGAGAACTTTTTGAAATTCTGTTTGAATGCTTTCGCCAGGTGGATCGCTTTTTCCTCGTATTCGTTTTCATCTGTCCAAGTTTTGGCCGGGTCAAGCACTTGATCAGGCACACCCGGAACGTGGACCGGTGAATGAAGTCCGAAAATGCGGTCAGTCCTCATTTCGGCTTTATCCAGTTCTCCTTCTATTGCGGCCTGAACCATCGCTCTCGTATATGCGAGGCTCATTCTTTCCCCGGTTCCGTATCCGCCGCCGGTCCAGCCTGTATTGACGAGAAAGACGCCGACCCCGTGCTCATCGATTTTTCTTCCGAGCATTTCAGCGTACACACGTGCCGGAAGCGGGAGGAACGGTGAACCGAAGCAGGTCGAGAATGTGGCTTCAGGAGTGGTGATCCCGCGTTCGGTGCCGGCGAGCTTGCTTGTATATCCGCTCAGGAAATGATACATGGCTTGTTCTTTCGTTAACTTGCTGATCGGAGGAAGCACGCCGAAAGCATCTGCGGTCAAAAATACGATGGTCTGCGGGTGCGCTGCGATGCTCGGCTTGACGATGTTGTCAATCGCGTCAATCGGGTAAGCCGCTCTCGTGTTTTCCGTGTAGAATGAGTCGGAATAGTCCGGCTCTCCGGTTTTGCTGTCAACCACGACATTTTCGAGAACGGAACCGAAGCGGATCGCATTGTAAATCTGCGGTTCTTTTTCTTCGCTTAAGTTAATGCATTTGGCGTAGCAGCCTCCTTCAATGTTGAAAACGCCTGTGCTGGACCAGCCGTGTTCGTCGTCGCCGATCAGCTTCCGCTTCGGATCGGCGGAAAGCGTCGTTTTGCCTGTACCTGACAATCCGAAGAAGAGAGCAGTTCCGCCTTCCTCGCCAATGTTTGCCGAACAGTGCATCGGTAGAATGTTTTGTTCAGGCAGAAGAAAATTCATAATAGAAAAAATCGATTTTTTCATCTCTCCGGCATATTCAGTGCCTCCGATTAAGATCGTCCGCTTCTCAAACGACACGATGATAAACGTTTCAGATCTGGTTCCGTCAACGAGCGGATCGGCTTTGAAATGCGGAGCTGAAAGAATCGTAAACGGCTGTTCTTCAGGTTTTTTATCATGTTCTTCAGGTCTGATGAACAACTGTCTTGCAAACAGGTTGTGCCAGGCGAACTCGTTGACAACAGTAATCGGAAGCCGGTATTTTTCGTCTGCTCCTGCAAACCCTTCAAATACATACAATTCATCGCGTTCCTTTAAATAGCCGAGCACTTTTGCGTACAGCCGGTCAAAGGCGGCTTCTGAAATCGGCTGGTTTACTGCGCCCCAATCGATTTTGTCCTTTGTGCTCGCTTCTTCCACAATGAATTTGTCTTTTGGCGAGCGGCCGGTGTATGTACCGGTTGTTGCCCGCACGGCTCCGGAAGATGTCAAGACTCCTTCTTTGCGCTCAAGGATCTTTTCAACCAAATGGGGAACGGATAAGTTCATCTGAACGTTTTCGCCCGTTAATAGCGTTTGTAAGTCAGTTGTTAAATCTACAGAATTCATAAAAAACCTTCCTTTGCGTGTTTTTTAATGTGTATAACATTAATGTAGAATTAGTATAACACATTTACTCTTATAGTCTATACCGTTTCTTCATTTTTCGTTCGGGTTTTTTCTCGTAGGACAAGTTCAAATTTATTTCGGCCGATATTGACATAACAAGCCATTTTAAGATAAGATATTTCATTGAGCGGATACTCTTATCCCGAGCTGGTGGAGGGACAGGCCCAATGAAACCCAGCAACCGGTTTCTCTTATTAATGGAAAAAAACAGTTTCTGAGACAACTACGGTGCTAACCTGATGCAAGGTGTTCAATACCTTGAGCGATAAGAGTGAAAGGCACGCAATACCAGACCCTTTCCTCACCGAATAGGAAAAGGTTTTTTTATTGCATAAATCGAGATCCAAAAATTGCTAAAAAAACTGCCTTCAGGAGGAAGGTACTGGGCGTTTTTCACAGGACGTGAAAGGTTTTAGCCGAGTATCAAGCAGGAGGAAGGTACTGGGCGTTTTTCACAGGACGTGAAAGGTCTAGCCGGGCAACCAGTCAGGAAAAATTCTGCTAAGGGGAATTTCGACTCAGAATCTCGTCAAGAATAGCATAATGGAAATTGTTTCAAAACGAGAGCGTATGAAGCCCGAGTATCGTCATATAATCAAGAGGGACGAGTTCCGTATCATACTTAAGATCACGGCTGATCTTCATATACAGGAGGAAACATAAATGAGCAAAAACCGTCGGTTATTTACATCAGAGTCAGTTACGGAGGGACATCCGGACAAAATTTGCGACCAGATTTCGGATAGTATATTAGACGAAATTTTAAAGAAAGATCCGAATGCCCGCGTTGCCTGTGAAACATCTGTGACAACCGGATTGGTGCTGGTAAGCGGTGAAATCACGACGTCCACATACGTCGATATTCCGAAAACAGTCCGCGAAACGATTAAAGAAATTGGCTACACACGTGCAAAATACGGTTTTGATGCCGAAACTTGCGCGGTCTTAACGTCTATAGATGAACAGTCTCCAGACATTGCAATGGGAGTCGACCAGGCGCTTGAAGCGCGTGAAGGAGCAATGAGCGACGCTGAAATTGAAGCGATCGGAGCCGGAGACCAAGGTTTAATGTTCGGTTTTGCCTGCAACGAAACAAAGGAACTTATGCCGCTGCCGATTTCGCTTGCCCATAAATTGTCTCGCCGTTTGACAGAAGTCCGCAAAGAGGAAATTCTGCCGTATCTGCGTCCGGACGGAAAGACACAGGTAACCGTTGAGTATGATGAGAACAACAAGCCGATTCGCATCGATACAATCGTCATTTCGACTCAGCATCATCCTGAGATTTCGCTTGAACAAATCCAGCGCAATCTGAAAGAGCACGTCATCAATCCGGTAGTTCCAAAAGAGCTGATCGATGAAAACACGAAATACTTCATTAATCCTACGGGCCGTTTTGTTATCGGCGGACCGCAGGGGGATGCCGGTTTAACAGGGCGCAAAATCATCGTTGACACCTATGGCGGCTATGCCCGTCACGGAGGCGGAGCGTTTTCCGGCAAGGATGCGACAAAGGTTGACAGATCTGCAGCTTATGCAGCGAGATATGTAGCGAAAAATATCGTCGCCGCAGGCCTTGCTGATTCCTGTGAAGTACAGCTTGCCTACGCGATCGGTGTCGCTCAGCCGGTGTCCATTTCAATCGATACATTCGGTACAGGCAAAGCGAGTGAAGAAACATTGATCGAAGTGGTTCGCAAAAACTTTGATCTAAGACCTGCCGGCATTATTAAAATGCTCGATCTTCGCCGTCCGATTTACAAACAAACGGCAGCTTACGGACATTTCGGCCGCCTCGATCTCGATCTGCCTTGGGAGCGCACAGACAAAGCAGATCAGCTGAAGAAAGATGCATTAGGAGAATAACAACCGCATAGCCGCTTTAATAAGCGGCTTTGTTTTTCGATGGCAAAATGCGGGCGGATGTTGAAACTTGAAAAATATCCAGATTTAATATTGATGTGATATTGCCAGATACAAATATTTTAATATGAACATTTTTCAAGTTTCTTGAAACGTTTTTCTTTAAACACTTGTCTAATCAAGAAGCAGACTTTGATTTCTGCACGAAATTTAAAAAATCGGAGGCAATACTATGTGTGGATTTGTAGGGGTATTCAATCATCGCCCATCATCCGAGACAGCAGCACAGGAAGAACTGATTAAACAAATGAATGAAATGATTGTACACCGCGGTCCGGACGATGATGGGTACTATCATGATGAGCATGTAGGCTTCGGATTTAGAAGGCTCAGCATCATCGATGTGGAAAATGGAGGACAGCCTCTGTCTTATGAAGACGACTCCTATTGGATTATTTTTAATGGAGAAATCTATAACTATATAGAACTGAAAGACGAACTTCTTTCTAAAGGATACGAGTTCAAAACCGATTCAGATACGGAAGTTTTGCTTGCGACTTACCGCCACTACAAACAGGAAGCCGCTTCAAAGCTGCGCGGTATGTTTGCTTTTTTAATCTGGGATAAAAAAGAGCAGCTTCTATACGGAGCGCGCGATCCGTTCGGCATTAAGCCGCTCTATTTTACGAAAACGGACGGCCACGTTTATTTTGCGTCAGAAAGAAAGAGCCTGATGGCTGTCGATGCTGACTTGGAATTGAATGAAAAAGCGCTTCAGCAGTATACATCGTTCCAATTCGTTCCGGAGCCTGAGACGCTGGACAAAAAGGTGCAAAAAGTAGAGCCGGGCCATCAGTTTACCGTCCGCCCGGGTGAGGATATTCAATTTAAAACATACTGGAAAGTTCAATTCAAGCCGGTTCAGACAGAAGAAGACAAGCTTGTTCAGGAAGTAAGAGACGCGATCTTTGATTCTGTAAAAGTTCATATGCGAAGCGATGTGCCTGTAGGTTCCTTCCTTTCCGGGGGCATTGACTCGTCCTTTATCGTGTCAGTGGCGAAGCAATTCCATCCCAACTTAAAGACGTTCTCTGTCGGCTTTGAACATGAAGGCTTCAGCGAAGTTGACGTTGCGAAAGAAACCGCTGATAAGGTCGGCGTGGAAAACTTCAGCGCGATCATTTCCCCTGAGGAATATATGAACGAGCTTCCAAAGATCGTCTGGCATCTGGATGATCCTCTGGCAGACCCTGCTGCGATTCCTTTGTATTTTGTCGCGAAGGAAGCGAAGAAGCAAGTTACGGTTGTTTTGTCAGGAGAAGGGGCAGATGAGCTGTTCGGCGGTTACAATATTTACCGAGAGCCGCTTTCATTAAAGCCGTTTGAGCGGATCCCGTCCCCGCTGAAAAAGATGCTTCTGCGCGTAGCTTCAGCGATGCCGGAAGGAATGAAAGGGAAAAGCTTTTTAATGAGGGGCTGTACTCCTCTTGAAGATAGATATATCGGCAATGCAAAGATTTTTGAAGAAGGCATGAAATCAAAACTTCTTCGCCAATATGACAGCAACCTGTCTTACTGTGACGTGACAAAGCCATATTTTGAAGAAAGCAGGTCCTACAGCGAAATCAATAAAATGCAGTATGTCGATATCCACACATGGCTGCGCGGCGATATTTTGCTGAAGGCCGACAAAATGACGATGGCCAATTCGCTGGAGCTTCGCGTTCCGTTTTTGGACAAAGTCGTATTTGAAGCGGCTTCCAAAATTCCCGAAGAGCTGAAAACGAAAAACGGCACGACAAAATATCTTCTTAGAAAAGCGGCGGAAGGCATCGTTCCAGAACACGTGCTAAACCGCAAAAAACTAGGGTTCCCTGTGCCGATCCGCCACTGGCTGAAAAACGAAATGCATGACTGGGCCGTGAACATCATTAAAGAGAGCGAGACAGATGCATATATCCATAAAGATTACGTGCTCCAGCTTCTTGAAGACCACTGCGCCAACAAAGCGGATAACAGCCGCAAAATCTGGACGGTTCTCATCTTTATGATCTGGCACAGCATTTTCGTTGAAAAACGCTTTGTACCGGAAGAGCTGAACCATCAGCCAAAAGAGGTCATTATTGTTTAAGCCAAAAAAAGAAGGTTTTCGATTAAACGAAAACCTTCTTTTTTTATGCCGGTTTTTCTGCAGATAAATCTGCAAGCACGCTTTTACATTCGGAGAGGAGATTGTCAAAGATCACGTCCCACGACTGGGTAAGGGCATAGCTTCTCGCTTCGTATGCCATCCGTTTTTTTAACGATGGGTTGGAGAGGACGCGCAATATATTTGCGGTGAATGCTTCCGGATTTCTAGGTTCGGAAAGAAAACCGTTTCTTCCGTTCTGTATAAAATCTTTCAGGCCGCCGGAGTCTGCCCCGATAACAGGCGTCCCGCAGGCGAGCGCTTCAAGGGCGGAATTTCCGAAGGTTTCCGTCGGAGAAGGAAAGACGAACAAATCTGAGCTCGCATAGATGCTTGCCAGCTCTTCTCCTTTGACATAGCCGGCAAAAGTCATGTTGAGGGGAGCTCGCTTCTCAAGCTCTTTTTTTAACGGGCCGTCTCCGGCGATCAGCCAGTGGACGTCATCTTTCAAAGCGGGGTGACTTGCGACCTTGAGCAGCGTCTCCAAGTCTTTTTCAGGTGCAAGCCTTCCGACATAGCTGAGGATATAGGTTTCCTTTATGCCGTATCGCCTGCGGATGTGTTCGGTTTGATGCGCCGGACTGAACTGCGAGCAGTCCACGCCGCGCTTCCAGATGGAGAGGTTCCTGAATTGTTTGGCTTTAAGCTGCATAAATGTTTCGCGCGAAGGCACAAAAACTTTTCGAAAATCTTTATGAAACCAGAGCATATATTTCCATAAGAGTTTGGAAAACATTTGAAGATCATAATATGAAAGGTACTGGTCAAAATCGGTATGGTAAGAGCCTACGACGGGGATGTTCCATTTCTTCGCAAGCTTGAGCCCCGCCAGGCCGATATTAAAAGGAGTCGCGATGTGAATGAGATCGGGATGGAATTCGCGGAGTTCTGATTTCATTTTGATGAGATTAGGAAGAGCGATTCTGCACTCGGGGTATAAGAAGAACGGCATGCTCGTAAAACGGCGGATGCGGCTCGAAAATTGTGTTTCATGCGTGCTTTCCGGCGCAAATACTTTATAGGGCATCCCGTTTTTTTCAAGATAATCCGTATACCTTTTCAGCGTTCTGGCGCAGCCGTTCACATCTGGTGTGAACGTGTCCGTAAATATCGCAATTTTCATCGTTTCCCCTCCTGTTTGTGTGTGAAAAATCAGTGACGCTTTGGAAGAAACGGCCGGCTTAGAAGATCATCGCCGACAAGGTTCCGACTGAAATCCCGAGGGCTGTGCCTGCCAGAACATCCGATGGATAATGAAGACCGAGATAAATCCTGGAGAGCCCCACACTGACGCCAACCGGTATTAATAAAAGCGCGAGTATCGGAAAGAATATCATTAACGGTGTAATAACAGAAAATACAGCTGTCGTATGTCCGGATGGAAAAGAATGATCCTTGAGCGGATTTTGCAAAACCTGAGTTTCCTTTAGCGTTAAATACGGCCGCTTTCTCGGATACAGCTTTTTGATCAGCATGACTTGAAGGTGGCTGACCAAAAGTGCAAGGGCGCTGGCCATCCCCGCTGTACGAACACTTCCCGAGCCGAACAGCAAGAGAGACAGGCAGGCAGAAATCGTGCACATAGCCCCTCCCAAATGAGTTGAGGAACGAAAATAACGGTTGAGTGTTTTTTGATGAAATAATCTGTTCATACCGAGGAAAATCCGGCATTCAAAGTTGTAAATGCCAACCATCAGTTTATTCAAATGTCCTAACCCCCTTTACATGTATGGCTGCTTCATTTTTTATTGTAAAAAATGAATGTTTAGCAAATGATAAGTATTTGTAAAGATTTCGGAAAAAGAAAAAAGCCGCAGACGCGTGCGGCCGAAAAGGTTTTTGCTTAAATTATCGGTGGAAAAATGGTAAAGTTGTAGCAAAGCTAATCTTTTTTTTGCAAGGATTTGTAGTATTGTCCTTTTTCAATATATTCTTTGCGTATTCTTTCCATTTCCTGTTTATCTTTGTCGGTTAACGGACGGATGACTTTGGCGGGCCTGCCGAATGCGAGGTGCCCGGACGGGATCTTTTTGCCAGGCGGGACAAGGCTGCCCGCCCCGATAAAAGCGCCTTCCCCGATCTCCGCTTCGTCAAGAATAATCGACCCCATTCCGATAAGGGCATGCTTTCGAATCACGGAGCTGTGCAATGTAACCTGATGGCCTACCGTCACACCGTCTTCAATCACGAGAGGGCGTTCAGGGCTTTGGTGCAGACAAGAAAGGTCTTGAATGTTCACACCTTTTCCAATTCTGACCGGGGCGACATCGCCGCGGATAACAGAAGAGAACCAGATGCTTGATCGCTCTCCGATTGTTACATCTCCGGTGATGACCGCGTTGTCGGCGATAAACGCCGTTTCATGAATAACGGGTTCCGTTTTTTTATAAGGGTAGATCATAGGTTTCATCCTTTCATTTATAAAATTGTGTGAGGTGGTCAGCATGTGGTGCATGGAAGCGGAAAGACCTGTTGCTACAATCGTCGTCATTCACGGTGCATGTGAGCATCACGGGCGGTATAAATGGCTGTCCGAAATGTGGCGTTCATCCGGCTTTAATGTCGTGATGGGGGATTTGCCCGGCCAGGGCACTTCGACAAGAGAAAGAGGACATATACGCTCTTTTCAAGAATATATTGATGAAGTGGACAAATGGGTCGCCAGGGCGAAAGCATTTGAACTGCCTGTGTTTATGCTCGGGCACAGCATGGGCGGCCTGATTGCGATCGAATGGTTTAAGCAGCAGCAAAGCGGCATTGCCGGTCTCATTTTATCATCCCCTTGTCTCGGGCTGCAATTAAAGCCGAACAAATTTCTGGACTTGATTTCCAAGGGGCTCAACGTTTTGGCGCCGTCTATGCGGTTTGAATCCGGGATCACGCCTGATAAAGCGACGAGAAACAAAGAAGTCATCGAAATGGACATCAACGATTCATTATATATCACAAAAGTTTCTGTCAGATGGTATCAAGAAATGTTAAAAGCGTTGAAAAGCGCGATGGAGCCGACGGACGCCTTTCTCAACATCCCGCTCTTTGTCATGCAGGCGGGCACCGACTGGCTTGTCGACAAAAAAATGGTCGTCAAGTGGTTTAACCAGCTTGCTTCCCACAATAAGACGTACAGGGAATGGGATGGCTTGTACCACGAAATTTTCAATGAGCCTGAACGGGAAGACGTTTTTAAAGCGGCCAGAGCGTTTGCGGAGCAGTATATAACATAATGGAGGTGCATTCTTTGGCAGTACCGGAGCATCCTTTTGGATTAATGGCTAAAGTATACAGAGAGGTTTTTCCCCTTGTTCATCAGGAATTGGACAAGTGGAAACGAAAAGCTGAAACGATTCAAAATCCCGAACTGAAAACGCAGGCGAAAGCCAGCATCAGGGATAAAACCTTTCACTGTGAAGGCGGCGGCATTATGGCCCTTCTTTCAGGAGACAAAATCGAGCAGTCGATCCGGTTTATTACGGCGTATCAGACGATAAGCGACTACCTCGACAATCTATGCGACCGGAGCACCTCGCTTGATCCGGATGATTTCACCATGCTTCACCAGTCGATGAAAGACGCGCTGACAGTCGGGGCTGAATTGAAAAACTATTACCGGTTCAGGGAAGATCAGGATGATCAAGGCTATTTGCACGACTTAGTGAAAACATGTCAAGGCGTGCTTGCGGAAATTGAGAACTATGATCTGATCAAGGAGCATCTGATTGAGCTTTGCAGCTACTATTGCGACCTGCAAGTTCATAAACACGTAGTGGAGCATGAGCGTGTTCCCCGGCTCGAAGCGTGGTTTGAGAATTATAAATCGGCTCTGCCGAAAATGGAATGGTATGAGTTCTCGGCCTGTGCGGGTTCAACGCTCGGCATCTTCTGCCTCGTATCGTATTCCGTCCGTCCCGATTTTACTGAATCGATGGCCGGAAAGATCCGCGACAGCTATTTTCCGTACATACAGGGACTGCACATCCTGCTCGATTATTTAATTGACCAGGAGGAAGATTTAATCGGCGGGGATTTGAATTTCTGCACTTATTACCCATCACATTCAGATATGATGGAAAGGCTCGAATATTTCATCGAAATGGCGGATGAACATTTGCGCGGGATTCCGCACGAAAACTTTCACCGTTTGATCAACAGAGGACTGTTAGGCGTTTATTTGTCGGATGACAAAGTAGCGGGCCAGAAGGAAATCGGCCGGCTTGCGAAAAAGCTGATTAAAGCGAGCGGCAAAACATCTTTCTTTTTCTATATTAACGGCAGGGCATACCGCAAAATTCAAAAAATGCCGTGGATGAAAAGCTCGTAAAGAAAAGCTCAAACCGTTTATCGGCTTGAGCTTTTGCCGTTTATAAACTTTCCGTCCGGTATTGTTTTTCAAGCACAAAGCGCTTATTATACCGGAAGCTTTTTTCCCATTTAGAAACAACGATGCAGGCGACAGCATGACCCGGCACGTTCACGCCTGTTCGCGCCATGTCCATCACGCGGTCCACTCCCGCGATAATCGCGACTCCTTCAGCGGGAAGGCCGACTGCGTTGGCGGTAGCCAGAAGGACGACGAGCGAGCCAGATGGCACGGCGGCGATCCCTTTGCTTGTCATCACTAGCACGAGCATCATGAGCAATTGCTGGGAAATGCTCATGTCTATATTGAAAGCCTGCGCCAAAAAGATACAGGCGACCGATAAATATAGGCTGGAGCCGTCGCAATTCAGAGATAAGCCTGAAGGAACCACGAAGGAAACGACCCGTTTTGGGCAGCCGTATTTCTCCATGCGGTCCATCAGCTGCGGCAAGACTGTTTCTGTGCTCGTCGTGGAGAACGCGATCAGAAACAAATCCCAAATCATTTTCAGGACTTCGAAGTATTTAATTTTAAAAACAAGACCGACGATCGGAAATAAAACAAAAAGAACGAGAAACAGTCCGAGAAAAACAGTGCCGACTAATTTTAACATAGGAAGCAGGAGCTCGATGCCGTATTGCCCGACGGATGCGGCCATAAGAGCAAGCACGCCGATAGGCGCTGTGACCATCACCATCTGCGTCAGCTTGAACATGATGTTGGCAACAGATTCAAAAAACTTCATGACAGGTTCCGAGGCTTTGCCGATCCCGGCAGCTGCAACGCCGAACAATATCGCAAAGAAGATCACGGCGAGCAAATCATTTCTGGCCATGACGTCAACGATGTTGGTAGGAATGATATCGAGGATCATTTGTTTAATATCGACCACTTTTTCCGTGTAGCCCGAGAGTTCGTCGATATCCTTTTTGGCCAAATGGGAAAGGTCAAGGCCGACGCCGGGCTTTAACACATTAGCCAAAAGCAGCCCGAGTCCGAGCACGAACGTCGTAATCACTTCAAACCAAATAATCGTCTTGATGCCGAGGCTGCCCATTTTTTTCATGCTTCCGCTTCCGGCCGCTCCGATGACAATTGTAGAAAAAACGATTGGAACGACGATCATTTTAATCAGACGGATAAATCCGTCTCCGACGGGGCGCAGCGCCATTCCGAAATCAGGGAAGAAATGTCCGATAACTGCTCCAATGGCGAGTGCGATCAAAATTTGATAAGCGATAAATTTTTTCAAAGCGAAATCCCTCCGTATTTTCCATGAGTTTTCAATAATTTCGCGACAAAGAGTGAAACCACCTCCATTATTTGGTGTTTTTTAGAAAATTCCGAAATCTAAAGTGTTCATATTTTATTTTGATATCGCTTACATTATGTTTGAATGAAAAAAATCCTCCAAACGGAGGATTTCAGGCTGTCACTTTTGGACCGCTTCTTTCTTTTCGATCGCAATGATAAACGGCGGATCGTTTCGCTGGTTTAAATATTGGTAACAGAGGACACGGGCCGTATCCTGGTCGAGCGATGCACAAAATTCGAGCAGGGCGTCTTTTTCCCGCTTTCCTTCGGGATGGCCATGGTAGACGACAAGCACGATCAGCCCCTCATTTTTCAGGATTTTGAGAAGCTGCTTGATGCTGGCGATGGTCGAATCGCTTTTTGTCGTCACCGATTTGTCGCCTCCCGGAAGATATCCGAGGTTAAACACGGCTGCTGCCACCTTGCCTGAGATGTCGTCAGGAAGCGAAGTGGTGAGCTCATCATGGCTTTTTTGAATCAATGTCACCCGGTCTTTATACTCGTTTCCAAGTCTTTCGGCAGTATTCATAAGAGCTGCTTCTTGAATGTCAAAGGCATAGACATGCCCGCTTTCACCGACAAGTTCAGCTAAAAAGTGAGTATCATGTCCGTTTCCCATTGTCGCATCAATGACGATGTCTCCTTCGCCTGCGGCTGTTTTCAGCAGTTCTTTCGCATACGGGAGGATTTTCTTGAGCTTCATGTGGCCATGCCTTCTTTCGCCTTGTTGAACCATTTCCCCTGATGGCTGCCGCGCCTTTCCAATTCCCCGTTGATGGCGTTTAAGACTTCCCATTTATTGACGCTCCACATCGGTCCGACCATCAATTCGATCGGTCCGTCACCCGTAATCCGGTGAATGATCATTTCCGGCGGAAGAATTTCAAGCTGATCGCAAACAAGCTGGACATATTCATCTTGAGAAAGGAACGTTAATTTTCCTTTTTCATACTGCTTCACCATTGGTGTCCCTTTTAACAGGTGGAGCAGATGGATTTTAATCCCCTGCACGTCCAAATCGGCGACGGCTTTTGCGGTTTCCATCATCATGCCGCGGTCTTCGAGAGGCAGTCCGTTAATGATGTGGGAGCAGACCCGGATGCCGTGTTTCCTCAGCTTGTTCACGCCTTCCACGTAGCAGTCGAAATCATGGGCGCGGTTGATCAAATCAGCCGTCCGTTCATGAACGGTCTGAAGGCCGAGCTCCACCCAGAGGTATGTGCGTTCATTAAGCTCGGCAAGATATTCGACAACATCGTCAGGTAGACAATCCGGCCGGGTAGCGATTGAAAGGCCGACTACGCCGTCAAGGCCGAGGACGGTCTCGTATTTTTCGCGAAGAACGCTGACGGGAGCGTGCGTATTCGTAAATGCTTGAAAGTACGCCATGTATTTGCCGTCTTTCCATTTTTCATGCATTCTGTCGCGCACTTCATTAAATTGGGTAATCAGATCGTCGGCGCGGTTTCCCGCAAAGTCTCCGCTCCCTGCGGCGCTGCAAAATGTGCATCCGCCGTGTGCGACCGTACCGTCGCGGTTCGGGCAGTCAAAGCCTCCGTCAAGGGCGACTTTAAACACTTTATGACCGAAATGATTTCTTAAATGATAATTCCATGTATGATATCGTTTTTCACTGTTCGTATATGGAAAAGGGTTGTTCTGATGCAAACAAAAGGACCTCCTTTTAGTATCACGCATCCTAAAATTGTAGCAAATAAACACGATAAGAACAAACCGATTCCCAATTATTTTCTTCAATGATCACAGCTGTGATGGCCAAACTAATCACGATGGATTTTTCCATTAAGGAGGGGTTTTCTTTGGCTACAAGACAATCCGTCGGAGAGCACATCCAAAGAAGCGAAGATGCTTATGATTATGCTTTATCTCAATTTGAAACTGCAAGCAGGCAGGAACATTACAATGAGACAGAGTACAGCGATGCGCAGCTGATGCTTGAAAACGCGGTCAATGAATTAAACAAGCTTTCGCTGTTTGCCAATGAGCAGCAAAGGGAGGAAATTCACCGCAAAAGGCTCCAGCTGCAAACCCTTCAAAACAATATGATTCTGCAGAGATCGTATGAAAGATGAACCCTTTTTGAAAGGGTTCATTTTTTTGAAAAAAGCGATTGACAAAAAAGGACGATGTCTATATTGTATTAAGTGTACTACATCGAGTAATACAGTTAACACACACATGTAAAGGAGCAATACTCATGAGTGATAAACATAAAAAAGTAACGCCAATGGTTGTCGTGGCGTTTATCATTGCCTGTTCGTTCTTGTTTGTACTTGCGAAGCTGGGCTTTATGATTCAAGAAAATTTGGGATATGTGTTTTTTTAAAAGTGAATAACGCTGAGATTGAACGAGAAAGAAGGGAGATAGATGATTCAAATCGATCCGAGAAGCTCAACCCCAATCTATGAGCAGATCATCCAGCAGATGAAAGAGCTGTGCTTAAAAGGGATAATCAAGCCTGGAGATAAACTTCCTTCTGTCAGAGAGCTTGCAACCATTATCATTGCAAACCCGAATACGGTCAGCAAAGCCTATAAAGAACTTGAACGGGAAGGGATTATTGAAACGTTGAGGGGAAGAGGAACGTATATTTCAGAAAACGCGAAAGTTACGCTTGATGAAGGGAAGATTGCGATGATTAAAGAGCAGTTAAAGCAGCTGATCATCGATGCGCATTACGCGGGGATCGACACCAAAAAGCTGCAGGAGTGGATGGCGGAAATCGACGAAGAAGTGAGAGGAGGCGAAGTGAATGATTGAGCTCAAATCTGTTTCAAAAACGATTGACGGAAAACAAATACTTAAAGACATCTCCTTTAAGCTGGAGGAAGGAGAGATTTTCGGACTTCTCGGAAGAAACGGCTCAGGAAAAACGACGCTTCTTCGCCTGATTCAGCAAATCCTGCTGCCTGATGAGGGAGATATCTTTTTCGGCAGCGTCAAGGTGAAGGATCATCCGCTCGTCAAGCGCAACATCGTCTATATGCCCGTTCAAAACACCTATTTCGAAAAATACAATTACAAACAGCTCGTCAATATTTTGCGTAACATTTATCCGGACTTTGATGTTACATATGCAAATGAATTAATGAACCGATACGATATTCCCGAAACAAAAAAGTACAGGGAATTGTCTACAGGATTGAAAAAGCAAATGTCGCTGATCCTGTCATTTGCGATCCGGCCGGCGGTCATCCTGCTTGATGAGCCGACAGACGGCATTGATGCCGTCACAAGACAAGACGTTCTTCAGCTGATGGTCGATGAAGTGGCTGAAAACAACACGACGATTCTCATCACATCTCACCGGCTTGAGGACATTGAAAGAATGTGCAACCGAATCGGTTTTCTCGAAGACAATACATTGTCGAACATCATGGATCTTGATGAACTGAAAGGCGATTTTATTAAAATTCAAATGGCATTTGAAGAAGATGTCAATTTAAAAATCAGGGAAAGGGAAATCCCTGTTTTGGACCACACCGGCGTCTTTTATACGGTATTGGTTCCGAAAGAAGACAATGTGAGCAAACAATTTCTTAAAAGTTTGTCTCCGAAAGTTTGGAACGAGCTTCCGGTCAGTCTTGAGGAAGTATTCATCGCGAAGTATGGAGGTAAGCGAAGATGGTAGACCGCGGACTTTTATATAAAGAATGGAAACAGCATTTCTGGATTTTTTTAGTTGTTTTTGCAGCGGTGTTGCTGAGTGAACCGCTTGCGATTTTGAATGATTATTTCCAGTACCAGGGATGCCTTGCAGAACAGAAAAAATTTCCCGATATAGAGTGCGTTTTATATAAAGATTATGGGGTAAGCGGGGCCACGAGAATGTTCTGGGTTGGCGGAGTCGCGCTTGCGATCAGCCAGATCGGGTTTGAACGGAGCAGAGGAACGCTTGACTTTACACTCGGCCTCCCTTACAAGCGCGGCGTCATTTTCAATACTAAATATTTCTTCGGCATTTCAATTCTTTTAACAGCCCAGCTATTATCTTACTTGTTATCTTACGCTTTGATTATTTTGTATAACGTTGACGTTGTCTTTTTCCATGAGTATTTTATCGGGGCGGTTATCTTCTGCTTTATGGTCTACTCGCTTGTCATGGCGGCGGGCGCGATGACCGGCAATCCGCTGGCCCAGATGATCGTTGCTTTTTCAGCGTCGATTCTGCCGTATTTGCTGATCGGCCTTCCGCTGGCCAACTTACGAATCATCCTGGGTTTCTTTGGGCATGACCCTGCTTTCTTTTATGGTGAAACAGAACTACTAGATTATATAACGCCGATCATATACCTCAACAGTTTCGGCATTCAAGACGGCAGCCTGGCCTTTACGCTTATTCCGCTCGCCATGGGGATCTTGTTTTATATAATCGGCTATTTCTGCTTTATCAAACAGCAGCTTGAACGGAACGGACATTTTTTCCTTTGGAGAAAAATGGATCGTCCGATCCAGATTCTCGTGATTTTATTCGGCATCTGGGGATTCGGCACAGCCGCTGCTTCGAGTCTGTTCAGCTATATATTCGGTATGTTGATCGGTTCGGCAGTCGGATTTTTAATCAGTTACTTCTTGATTTTCAAAAAAATAAAACAGCTGTAATCATTAATGGAGAGGAGATTTACAAATGATCAGTGTAAAGCATATTCACCACTCGTTTAAAGTCGGCAAAAAGGGAAGGGAAAATGAAATTAAGGTGTTAAAGGACGTCTCGCTTACCGTTGAAAAAGGAGAAATCGCCTGTATTGTCGGACGGAGCGGCTCCGGAAAGTCGACACTGCTGAACTTGATTTCCGGCTACATCGCCCCGACAAAAGGGAAGATCATGATTGACGGCACGGATGTCACGAAGTACAGCGAGAAAGAATGGGCCGCATTCAGGCTTGAACATTTCGGCTTCATCTTTCAAAGTTTTCAGCTGATTCCGAGCTTGACGACTTTCGAAAATATCGAACTTCCCCTGACTTTAAAAGGTGTTCATCCGTCGGAGCGGAAGCAGCGCGTCAACGAGATGCTCCACCGCGTCGGCCTTGAAAACCACGCCGGCCACTATCCGAATGAGCTTTCAGGCGGACAGCAGCAGCGCGTCAGCATCGCCCGCGCTTTGATTTTGAATCCTTCAATCATTTTAGCCGACGAGCCGACCGGAAGCCTGGATTCCGAAACAGAGCAGGAAATCCTTGAATTCATTCGGCAGCTGAACAGGGAACGCGGCATTACATTTGTCATCATCACGCACGATGACGAGGTGGCATCGATCGCCAATACGAAATTTCATTTATCTGACGGCGTGTTAGAGAAAGGGGAAGAGACTGTTGAAGTTTAAGGACCAGTTGAAGTTCATTAGAAGAAATATGAAGAAAAACCGCCTGCGTGTATTCATGACCATTCTCGCAACAACGGTGGCCTGCGCGTTTTTAATCGTGCTCGCATCGGTCGGATTCGGACTGCAAAAATCAATGACTGAACAGCTGATGAAAGAGCAGATCGTGACCGAGATAAATGTTGTCGGAAAAGAAGGGCAAAGCGATCAAAAGGTTCAAAAGAAAGACCTGAAAGAATTTGAAAACCGCAAAGATGTGTCCGCGATTATCGAGCGCACAAACGTGTTCGCACCTGCTGAAGCAAAATTGGGCAACAGGACCAATAATCAAATGTCGAATATTACAATTACCGACATGGCCGCTGAGCAAAAAGCCAATATCAAACTCGATCGCGGCCGCGTAGCGAAAACACCGAATGAAATTGTCGTCGGCTACCATTTCGGGAAGAACCTCTGGACGAAAAAGGAAGCCGCAGATTATGAAAAGCAGATGGAAAATAATGCTAAGGAAGCAAAAGAGCCGAAAGGATACGAAGAAGATATTCTCGGCAAAACGATTGAATTAAAGATCTCAAAAATGGATGAAAAAACAGGAGAAGAAGGGGAAGCGAAAACATATGATCTGAAAGTTGTCGGAGTGACAAAAAAACCTTCGTATGAATGGGCGAGCGATTCAACAGTCTATGTCAGCAACGGCATGCAAAAAGACATCACCGGCTTTCTGAAGTCGGAAAAAGACAGCGGCATGATCGAAAAAACGCTTTCGGTTTACGCGGATAACTTTGAACATGTCGGACAGCTGACAACAGATTTGGAGGATGAAGGCTACTACGTCGATTCAATAACGAAAAAGCTCGATAGCATCAATCTTTTTTTCATGGCTTTTAAAATCGGTCTGATCTTTGTCGGAGTCATTGCCGTCTTGATTTCAGCGATCGGGATTTTCAACACGATGACAATGGCGGTTACAGAGCGGACGCAGGAAATCGGCATTATGAAAGCGATCGGTGCAAGCCCGAATGTGATCCGAAAAATGTTCCTGCTGGAAAGCGCCTATATCGGCATCTTAGGATCTGTTTTAGGTATTATCATTTCATACGGTGTCAGCTTTTTAGTGAACAAGATTATACCTGTCATTTTATCATCGGTTTCAGAAGGAGAAGCGAGTGCGGCAGAGCTCAGTATCACCTTCTCGCATATTCCGGTCAGTCTTGTCCTCATCGCGACATTGATCAGTGCGGGTGTCGCCATTCTTTCCGGCCTGAATCCGGCCATTAAAGCGACAAGAACGAACGTGCTGACAGCATTAAGAAGAGAGCTTTAGGAAAAAAGCCGGCGGTATGCCGGCTTTTTAACGTTTTGGCGGTCTGTACCCCGCATCACGCGCCTCCTGTTCTGTGCAGAACCAGCGAGCGACGTTTTTCGTGCGGTCATAATATGTACTGCCCGGTGTATGATAAATATGGTTGACGCTTCCTTTGATTTTGCACTCCTGTTTTCTTTCAGCGCTGCTTTTCTTGGCGGCGGGCGTGCTGTGTGACGCTTCGGCCTGAGCGGCGGCGCTCTTTTCTTTTACAGAGGTTTCGGCACTGCCGCTTTTTTCTTCAGCCTTGGCCAGTTTTTCTGTCAGCGATTTTGTTTTTTTCGTAAGCGAATCTTTTTCTTTTGTCAGTTTTTCGTTTTCTTTTTTTAATGTGTCATTCTCCGCTTTGACTGCCTTCAGTTTTTTGTTTGCCTGTTTGACCTGCTGCTTTAATGCGGTTTGCTCCTTTTGCAAAGCGCTGTGTTCAGTTTTCAGTTCCTGAAGCTCGGTTGTCAGATCCTCCGTTTTTTTCTCATCGGCGGCATATGTTTCCTCATCGTAATAAGGTGCAGAGATGATCAGGAGGAGAAGTCCGCCGGCAAAACAAGGATAAAAGAGTTTCCTGGAAAACCTTTTGCCTGGAGAAAAAATCCTTCTGATCAAATGAAATACAAGATAGCAGATGGAAAAAAGGAAGGATAAAAACCCGATCAGCATGATAGATTCCATGATTCGTCTCCTTTCTTAATTGATAACTATATTTTAGCTTAAAAAGAAAAAAATGTTTATACCGAAAAAACTTCTTGCAAATCTAAATATTCAAACGTAAAATAAAGAAATCATTTAAAAACCGAATATGCAGCTTATAAAGAGAGATGGAGGGACTGGCCCGGTGAAATCTCAGCAACCTGCAGCAGTGCAAGGTGCTAAATCCAGCAGAATGTCAGGCGCATTCTGAAAGATAAGTTGAACAACTCTTTCAGGCGGCTGAAAGAGTTTTTTTATTTTGAAGGAGGAGATCAACATGAACAAGTTATTAAAATGGACTTCTGCGCTGGGACTGGCCTTGAGCCTGGCGCTTCTGGCCGCGTGCGGAAACAATGCCGCAAGCGACGGCAAAACGATCAAAATAGGCGCCACTGCAGGACCGTATTACGATATGGTCAAAAAAGCGATTCAACCTGAGCTTGAGAAAAAAGGCTACAAAGTGGAGGTGATCGAATTCACCGATTATGTACAGCCGAATACTGCGTTAAGTGAAGGCGAGCTCGACGCGAATTTGTTTCAGCATGAGGTTTTTATGAAATCATACAATCAAGAAAACAATAAAAATCTTGCGGCTCTCATTTCTGTGCCGACTGCTCCGATGGGGCTCTATTCTGCCAAATATAACGACTTGAACGATGTCAAAAGCGGAGCGGAAGTGGCTGTTCCAAACGATCCGGCCAATGCTGCCAGGGCATTTTTAACCCTTCAGGATCAGGGGCTGATTCGGCTGAAAAGCGATGTCGACACATTGAAAGCCTCTGTGCAGGACATTGCGGAAAATCCGAAAAAGCTGACATTTAAACAGCTTGAATCCGCCAATCTTCCAAGAGCTGTCGATGACCTGGATATCGCGGCCGTCCCGGGAAATTTCGCTCTCTCCGCCAATATGAAGCTGCAGGACGCCCTAGCGCTTGAGAACATGCCCGACCGCTACCGCAACCAAGTGGTAGTGGATGAAAAAAACAAAGACAAGCCATTCGCCAAAGATCTCAAAGAAGCGGTAAAATCCAAAGCTTTCGAGGAGACGATCGATCGGGAATTCGCCGGTTTCGGAAAGCCGAAATGGATGACGCAATCATAAAAAAATTCCCCCTTTAAAAAGGGGGTTTTTATGTTGAAAATCGAAAACGTGTCAATTGAAAAAAATGGGCAAAACGAATAGAATCTAGAGGGAATGATAAAGAGAAAGAAGGAAACGCTATGCCGCGCACATTATGGCTTTTGGTCATCGGAATGTTTATCAATGTCACGGGGGCATCTTTTTTATGGCCGCTGAATACCATCTATATCCATCAGCATTTGGGAAAGTCGCTGACAGCGGCCGGATTTGTGCTGATGCTGAACTCAGGGGCAAATGTGCTGGGCAACCTGTTCGGGGGATATCTATTCGATAAAATCGGCGGATTTAAAACGGTTGTTCTTGGAATTGTGATCACGTTTGCGAGCCTTTCTGGCCTCGTCTTTTTTCACGATTGGTTCCAGTACATTCTTTTCTTAACGTTGGCCGGTTTTGGATCAGGGATCGTTTTTCCGGCATGCTATGCAATGGCCGGATCAGTTTGGCCGGAAGGCGGCAGAAAGCCGTTCAACGCTGTATACGTGGCCCAAAATGCAGGTGTGGCAGTTGGCTCAGCGCTCGGCGGAATTGTCGCTTCTTTTTCATTTACGTATGTTTTTCTCGCGAATGCGATGCTGTACGCCGTCTTCTTCATGATTGCGTTTTTCGGATTTAAACGCATCCGGTCTGAAAAAGCCATGCAGTCATCTGTTTTGGATCATGCCGATACAGTCAGCGGGAAATCGAAATTTTCTGCGCTTTTGGTCATATGTACGGGCTACCTGCTCGGCTGGATCGCTTATTCGCAATGGTCCTCGACCATCGCTTCACATACCCAGGAGCTGGGGATATCTCTTGGGCAGTACAGCGTGCTTTGGACAGTGAACGGGGCGCTCATCGTTTTCGGTCAGCCGCTGATCGGTTTTTTTGTGAAACGGTTTGCCGAATCGCTGAAAAACCAAATCGTGATCGGATTTGTCATTTTTATGATGGCATACGGAATTTTGTTTGGCGCTGAACGGTTTCCGGCTTTTCTTGCTGCGATGGTTGTGCTGACCATTGGCGAAATGCTTGTATGGCCGGCTGTGCCGACGATTGCAAACCGTCTCGCACCGAGAGGGAAAGAAGGGTTTTATCAAGGGTTTGTCAACAGTATGGCGACCGGCGGAAGAATGATCGGACCGCTTTTTGGCGGAATGCTGGTTGATTATTTTAGTATGCAGCTTTTGCTCGCGGTTCTGCTCGCATTGCTGCTGATTGCAATAGGAACGGCGCTTTTATACGACAGGAAGGAAAAGCAGCTCTCCGCTCAGTCAGATGCATGAGTAATATAGAAAAAATAGGTAATTGTAATTATTCGAAAATGAATCGAAGGAATCAAGATTATCAACCAAATCTTCACATATAATGGAAGAAACAAGCTTTTTTTCTTCTCAGACAGAACACATTTTCTGTATGGTAGTATCGAATATCATCGCAAGGGGTCTAGGGGGGCTGCTCGATGGCCTGAAGTCGCTTGACTAAACTAAGGGCTTTAGGAAGGTGATGAAGATGCTGCATCAAGTTTTGGTTGCTTGTTTGATTGGAGGGATTATGGGGGTTCTCGGGCACGTTAAAAAAAGAGGACGACTCGAGAAACCGAGAACAACGAAACGATTCATTTACCTTGGATTTTTTGAAGATATTCTTGTCGGAATGGTTGCTTCTATTTTGCTTGTTTTATCTGCGGAACCTGATTCGGGAATTCAGCTTGTCGTGTTATCGATCATTGCCGGCTACGGCGGTGAAGCTGTATTGAGAAGCTTTGACTTTGTCAGAGAACAGCAGGCAAATGTACAGAACTCCGAACGGCAAAACAAATCTCCACACGATTAAGATCCTCACTCTTACCCTTTTTTCAGCACATTCCCATTGTATACAAACCTGCTTGCACTTATGAACAGAATTCTATAAAATACAGATAAGATTACGGTTACGGCAAGAACAGTGAAGAGGAGCAGTAAGAAGCCCATTTTGTTTCAGAGAGTTGACGGCTGGTGAAAGTCAATCAAATGAGCTTCCGAACTCGCCTCAGAGTTGCAGCAGTGATAAGCTGCTGCCGCGTATCTGCGTTACAGATATCAAGTGAGTGTGCCGCGTGCACACTAACAAGGGTGGTACCGCGGGAAATCTCTCGTCCCTTCTTAGGGATGGGAGAGTTTTTTTGATTTTAGAATAATCTGAATATAACGCTGCCAGTCCCGTCCATACTTGAAGACAAAGAAGCCGTACACATATTCAAAGGAGGTTTTTACAATTGAGCTTTGACCATCAAACAATCGAGAAAAAGTGGCAGGACTATTGGCTGAAAAATAAAACGTTTGCCACTCGTGAAGATAAATCCAAACCTAAATTTTATGCATTGGACATGTTTCCGTATCCGTCGGGCGCAGGCCTTCACGTCGGACACCCTGAAGGCTATACAGCAACTGACATTTTGTCCCGCATGAAACGGATGCAAGGGTACAATGTCCTCCATCCGATGGGCTGGGATGCATTCGGGCTTCCTGCCGAGCAATATGCGCTAGATACGGGAAACGATCCTGCCGTCTTCACCGAGCAGAACATTGACAACTTCCGCCGCCAGATCAGAGCGCTCGGCTTTTCGTATGATTGGGACAGAGAAGTCAACACAACAGATCCGGACTACTATAAATGGACGCAGTGGATTTTCTTAAAGCTTTACGAAAAAGGTCTCGCTTATGTAGATGAGGTCCCTGTAAACTGGTGTCCTGCGCTTGGAACCGTTCTTGCCAATGAAGAAGTCATCGACGGCAAAAGCGAACGCGGCGGACATCCTGTAGAACGCCGTCCAATGAAGCAGTGGATGCTGAAAATTACCGCTTATGCCGACCGCCTGCTTGAAGACCTGGAAGAACTCGACTGGCCGGAAAGCATTAAAGAAATGCAGCGCAACTGGATCGGCCGTTCTGAAGGGGCGCATGTTCATTTTGCGGTCGACGGCACCAATGAAACGTTTACGGTTTTCACCACGCGGCCTGACACATTATTCGGTGCGACATATGCCGTGCTGGCTCCGGAGCATGATTTGGTTCAAAAAATCACAACGCCTGAACAGAAAGACGCAGTCAACGCCTATATTGAAGAAGTTCAATCAAAGAGCGACTTGGAGCGGACAGACCTTGCCAAAACAAAGACAGGCGTCTTCACAGGTGCATATGCGGTTAATCCGGCAAACGGAGAAAAAATTCCGGTCTGGATTGCGGACTATGTCTTGGCTACATACGGGACCGGGGCGGTCATGGCCGTTCCTGCCCATGATGAGCGGGACCATGAATTTGCATCAGCATTCGGGCTGCCGATCAAAGAAGTCGTCAAAGGCGGGGATGTTGAGAAAGAAGCATATACAGGCGACGGCGAACATATCCATTCAGATTTTCTGAACGGTCTTGATAAAGCGGCTGCGATCGAAAAAATGATCCAGTGGCTTGAGGAAAACGGGAAGGGCGAGAAAAAAGTAACATACCGCCTCCGCGACTGGCTGTTCAGCCGTCAGCGCTACTGGGGCGAGCCGATCCCGATCATCCATTGGGAAGACGGCACATCGACTCCGGTTCCTGAAGAAGAGCTGCCGCTGATCTTGCCGAAAACGTCGGAAATCAAACCGAGCGGAACGGGTGAGTCCCCTCTTGCGAATATTAAAGAATGGGTGGAAGTGACAGATCCTGAAACAGGCAAAAAGGGAAGACGCGAAACGAATACGATGCCGCAATGGGCGGGAAGCTGCTGGTACTTCCTGCGCTACATTGATCCGAAGAACCCGAACGAGCTGGCTTCCCCTGAAAAATTAAAGGAATGGCTTCCTGTCGATATGTATATCGGAGGGGCGGAGCACGCCGTTCTTCACTTATTGTATGCGCGCTTCTGGCATAAATTCCTTTATGACATCGGGGTCGTTCCGACGAAAGAGCCGTTCAAACAGCTTTATAACCAAGGGATGATTCTTGGCGAAAACAATGAAAAAATGAGCAAATCCAAAGGCAATGTCGTCAATCCGGACGAAATTGTGGAGACGCATGGCGCGGACACGCTCCGGCTGTACGAAATGTTCATGGGACCTTTGGATGCATCGATCGCCTGGTCAACGACAGGGCTTGACGGAGCCCGCCGCTTCCTTGACCGCGTATGGCGTTTGTTTATCGATGACAATGGCGGGTTAAACGAGAAGATCGTTGAAGGAGCCGGCGAAACGCTTGAGCGCGTCTACCATGAAACGGTCATGAAAGTAACGGACCATTTCGAAGGTCTGCGCTTTAATACAGGCATTTCACAGCTGATGGTCTTCATCAATGAAGCATATAAAGCTGATCAGCTTCCGAAAGAATACATGGAAGGCTTCGTGAAATTGCTTTCTCCTGTCGCGCCTCATTTGGCTGAAGAGCTCTGGAACCGCCTCGGTCATGAGGAAACGATCGCGTATGAAGCATGGCCTGTCTATGATGAAGCGAAGCTCGTGGATGATGAAATTGAAATCGTCGTTCAGCTGAACGGAAAGGTGAAAGCGAAGCTGAACGTTCCAGCCGACGCGGACAAAGAACAGCTTGAAGAGCTGGCGAAAAACAATGAAAAAGTAAAAGAACAGCTAGAAGGAAAAACGATCAGAAAAGTGATCGCTGTGCCTGGAAAGCTTGTAAATATTGTTGCAAATTAATGGCGAAAGCCCCTTCAATCCGAAGGGGCTTTTTCTGTCATTCCGCCGAAAGGATGATAATATTTCAGACGATCGCTTCGTTTCAAATGATCCATGACCGCTTAAAATGGGAAAAAAGGAGATGATCATGATGCATTTTTCCGATTTTTCCGCCGTACAGGTCAGAATCGCCCGGCCTACAGACCGTTTTGACGAAATCGTTGCATTTTACGAAAAGGGGCTGGGGCTGAAAAAGCTTGGCGGTTTTTCCGGCCACCACGGGTATAATGGCGTCATGTTCGGCCTGCCGAATGTCCAATACCACCTTGAATTCACCTCACATATCGAAGGAAGCCCTTGTCCGGCACCGACTAAAGACAATCTGCTCGTTTTTTATATTCCTGATCCGGAGGAAATCAGGAGCATATTAAATAGGCTCGCTGACATGGGCTATGACGAAGTGCCGCCTGAAAATCCGTATTGGAAGGAAAAAGGGGCAACGGTGGAAGATCCGGACGGCTGGCGGATCGTGCTGATGAATACCGAAGGCATATAGGGATGTTATGTCTGTTCCCATTCTCTTGCCTTCCTGCGGACGATATCCGTAAAAGCCGCCATAGCAGGAGAAAGCCATTTGTTTTTATGATAAACCATTTGAGTGGAAAACAGGGCGTCGCGGACCAGCGTGCCCTGAAGCTTTCCTTCTTCGATATCAGTGCGCGTTGTGATCAAAGGAAGAAGGGAGACGCCCAAACCGCACATTACGCATTGTTTAATCGCTTCGACACTCCAAAACTCCATCGTATGGTCGGCAATGACTCCCCTTTGACGTAAATATTCCTCAAAAAAATCACGGTAGCTGCAGCCGTGCTCGGTATATAAAAACGTTTCATTTGCGTTAAAAGTCAAATCATCAAGAGCTTTTTGTCCTGCCGGGTGTTCTTTGGGAAAGATGAACACCATCGGCTCATTGACCAGCTTTTCAACATGAAGGTCGTTTTCTTTCCGGTCGTTGTCCAAAAGAAAAGCGACATCGATTTTTCCCTGTTTCAATTCGTCTCTCAGCTGCCAGCACGTGGAAGACTTTAAAGTGACCGTGACCTGCGGATATTTGCTTGTAAATTCGTGAAGAATGGCGGGCAGCCTGTATACCGTTAAAGATTCCGAGGCGCCGATGATCAAGTTTCCCGACGGCTCCTGGTCGTTTTCCGGAATGTGCCTCGCTTTTTCATACAGCTCGACCATTTCTGCGGCATAAGGGAGAAGGTGCTTTCCCGCTTCTGTCAGCATCATTTTTTTCCCGAGCCGGTAGAACAGCGGCTTTCTTAATTCTTGTTCGATTGCTTGAACGTGCGAAGTCACAGTGGACTGTGCATATCCTAAATAATCGGCAGCACGGGTAAAACCGCCGATATCCACGATTGTTTTAAATGTTTTCAAGTGTCGGATCTCCATCTCGTCCATCTCCCTTTTTTATCTTATATCGAAAAATTCGAAGTTGCAGATCGATAATATCTATTTTACTGATGAATGGAACATGATTACAATCATTTTAAACGACTTTGTGAAAGGATTGTATTCGTATGAGAGAAAAAAAGCTTGGTCCTTTATTGTTAAGCGGGCTGATGACGGGGCCCATTTTAGGATCCGGAATCATTCTGCTGCCTCCGATGATTCATCAGACAGCTGGAGACTACGCGATTTTTGCGTGGCTGTTGATGCTGGGAATCGGTTTTTTATTTGCCTGGGTTTTTGCCAGATTAAGCGTCGAGTATCCGAATGATGCCGGGATTGCTTATGCGGCTGAAAAAGCGTTCGGGTCGCGTGTTAAAAAGTTGGCAGTCTTTTATTTTATCATGGCTGCGAGCTTCGGCCCAGCCGTATTAATGACGGCCGGCGAATATATTCATTCTCTTGCGGCAGGCACGGCATTCCCTGCTGAACTGTACGGCTTTGTTTTTTTCATCTTTTGTATGGTTATCCTTTGCTTTAATCTTTCATTTGTCGGCATGGTTGCACTCATTTTTTCCACTGCCGCGGCGCTTATCCTGTTTGGAAGCAGCGCGGCTTCCGTGCCTTACTTCCGTGAGGGGCCTCTCGTAGACGGAACATTTCAGTTTACCGATTTTGGCCGCGGATTGCTGCTCCTGTTCTGGGCATTGGTCGGATGGGAAATCGTCGGCAACTACAGCATGGAAGTGAAAAACCGCGGGAAAACGATTCCACGGGCTGTCGTGATCAGCAGCCTGACGGTAACGGTCATATATTTGGCGACCGCGGCAGCTGTTCAGTGGATTGATCCTGGATTCTCCGCAAACGGACAATTGAAGCTGGCGATGATGCTGACGCCGTTGTTCGGATCTTTTGCATTGCCGGTGATCGCAGTGCTCACCGCTGTCCTCTGTATGTGTGCTTATTTTCAGGTGACAGGCGGAGCAGCCAGGCTGGTGGCCTCGCAGGCCGGCGGGCTGTTTGCCTACAGATCAAGGGGAAATCAGCCGACTGCAGCGCTGGGGCTTATATTTCTCATCCATACGATCGTTTTCGTCTGCCTGATGTTTCACTTTCTTAATGTTGAGACGCTGGTTCTGATCGCAAACGCCTTTTTCATCTGCAACTCGCTGTGCGGTCTTGCCGCAGCTTACAAGCTGTTATCAGGCCGCATTTACAAAAAAGTATGCCTCTTTCTCATGGGGGGCTTCACGCTGCTTCTTTTGTTTTCATCATCGTGGGTATTACTGTTTATCATGCTTGCCAGCGCATTGTTTGTTGTGAACTTCCGCCAACTTAACATCTGGAAAAAGGTAAAACGCCCTTTCAAATCGTATTAATGAATCAAACGAAAAAAGAAAGGGGAATACGATGCGCAGTCAACTTTTCAAACTGCTCGGCGATTTGCCGGGGAAAAAAAGCATTGATGCGAGCACTCTTAAAATCGAAGAAAAGTCATCTTTTATTCTCGAAACGCTTTTGCTTGATTTAAACGGAATTGAAGCGGTGCCGGCCTATTTTGCAAAACCGAAACAGATGAACGGCAAGCGGCCGGCCGTGCTTTACTGTCATTCACACGGAGGGCGCTACGAAAGGGGAAAGGAGGAGCTGGTTGAAGGAGCGGAGTACTTGCAAGCGCCGCCGTTCGCCGAGGAATTGACGGCTTTGGGATTCTCCGTGCTTGCGATTGATCATTGGGCTTTCGGAGACAGGCGGGGCAAAACGGAGAGTGAGATATTTAAAGAAATGCTTTGGACAGGGCGGGTGATGTGGGGAATGATGGTTTTCGACAGCATCAGAGCCATCGATTATCTGAAAATGAGGGAGGACATAGACGAAAGCCGCATCGCTTCACTCGGCATGTCGATGGGAGGTCTGATGGCCTGGTGGACCGCTGCATTGGATGAGCGGGTCAGCGTATGCGTTGATATATGCGCTCAGGTGGACAGCGAAGCATTAATCAAGACGCAGAATTTGGACCGCCACAATCTCTATTCTTATGTTCCAGGGCTGGTCAAACACTTTTCAACCGCTCAAATCGAAAGCTTGATCGCTCCAAGGCCTCATTTAAGCCTGGTCGGAACCGCAGATAAACTGACGCCGGTTCAAGGGATTGACATTATTGAAGAAAAGCTGTCCGATGTGTATATAGAAAAAGGCGCAGGTGAACGCTATGAAGTGTTTCGTTCTCATTCAGGGCACCTCGAGACAGCCGGAATGAGGCATAAAGCGGTCGGTTTCTTAAAAACATGGCTGTAAAACAGGAGGCGATAACCGTGAAAAAGGTGACGATCGTCGGAGGGAACGGCACGGTCGGCCGCGTATTAGCGGGCGGATTGGCAGGCGAAGGGTATGAGGTGACAGTGCTGGATTTAAAAGAACCGGATGACAAACAGGCTGTCCGTTTTATCCGGGTGGATGCGACAGATTACAACGAAGTCGTCAAAAGCATTCCTGCACAGACGAATGCGCTGATCAATCTTTTGGCTGTAAAGCCGTCGGGCGATTTGCTTGACCGGCAGGAGTTTGCGAAAATGACGGATATCTTTTTTAAAGCGACATATACGATTTTGCGGGCGGCGGCGGAGCTCGGCGTGCCGAAAGTGGTATTTGCCAGCAGCAACCATGTGACAGATGTATATGAAAAGGGCGGCGATTCTCTGTTGGGGAGGCAGATCAACACAAATGACTACCCGCAGTCCAAAAGCTTGTACGGCTTGCTAAAATTGGCGTCCGAAAATCTCGGCTACCTTTTCTCGCACCAATTAGACGCCAAGGTTTCCGTCATCAATCTGCGGATCGGGACAGCTGCTGAAAATGAGCTAGAAACGCTGCACGCAAAACCGAGAAGCAAAAAAACGCTTTTATCCCACCCCGACCTCATCGGAATCTTTAAAGCCGCGATCGAATCCGGCAAAACATATGGTACATATTATGCTGTCAGCGACAATAAGGGGCGGCCGTGGTCGATCGATTCCGCCATTCGGGAACTGGGGTACAGGCCGCAAGTCAGCGCCTCTGACATCCTTGATGAAGACTGACGTATCATCTTCTAAGGTGATGATCTTTTTCTCCGCTTTCCTGCTCCTGCTTAAAAAATGATTATAGACGCTCTCCTTTCTGTCTGCTACATTTTAGACACGATATCGTAATATTTTGACAGCGCTTACAAGGAGGGGGAATAACGATCAGGCATTCTGCTGGAAGCCGCGTGTTTGACATATTGAATTATTCATTTTTAACAGGGTTCGGATTGGTTTGTGTGCTGCCGTTCATCCACGTTATTGCAGCCTCTTTTGCGACAGTCGAGGAGGTTATTTCGAAAAAGTTTATTTTAATACCGACGACTTTTTCGCTGGATGCGTACAGGTATATTTTTTCAACTGACATTGTGTACAGGAGCTTAATCGTTTCTATTCTTGTCACAGCCGTAGGGACGGCGGTCAGCATGTTTCTTTCCTCTTTAATGGCATACGGGCTGTCGAGAAAGGAGCTGATGGGAAGGCGCGTCCTGATGTTCTTGGTCGTGTTCACGATGCTGTTCAGCGGAGGGATGATCCCGACCTTTCTCGTCGTAAAATCGCTCGGATTGCTCGATACCTATTGGTCTCTGATTCTTCCGACCGCCATCAATGCGTTTAACTTGATTATTTTAAAGAACTTTTTTCAAAACATACCGTCAAGCCTCGAGGAATCCGCCAAAATCGACGGCTGCAATGACATCGGCATCTTCTTCCGCATCATTCTTCCGTTGTCTTTGCCGGCGATCGCGACGATTTCGCTGTTTTACGCCGTCACCTATTGGAATACGTACATGCAGGCGATTCTGTACTTGAGCGATGCGACAAAATGGCCGATACAAGTTTTGCTTCGCCAGATTGTCATCGTATCAAGCGGTATGCAAGGGGATATGACGGAAATGGGAGCAGCCGCGGCGCCGCCGGAACAAACGATCAAAATGGCGGTCATTGTCGTTGCAACCATACCTGTGCTGCTCGTGTATCCGTTTATTCAAAAACACTTTGCAAAAGGCGCTCTTTTAGGGTCAATTAAAGGATAAAAACGGAGGGGACAATATGGGGAAAAAATGGCTGATCCCGATTTTTGCGTTCGTGCTTTTGGCCGGCGGACTGCTTGGCTGTTCGAACAGCGGAGCAGACCAGGCTTCTTCGAAGGAGGAGAAAGTCGATTTGAACTCGCCTTTGGACTTGAGCTGGATGGTGATCCTTTACCATCAGCAGCCGCCGAAGGACACGGCGATTAAAAAAATCGAGGAACTCACCAATACTAAGCTCGATTTAATGTGGGTGCCTGATGCGGTAAAAGAGGACCGTTTAAACTCAGCGCTCGCCGCCGGAAACCTGCCGAAAGTCGTCACCATTCAGGACATTAAAAATTCATCTGTCATGAATGCATTCAGATCGGGGATGTTTTGGGAAGTCGGACCTTATTTAAAGGATTATCCGAATTTAAGCAAGATGAACAAGCTGATCAATAAAAACGCTTCAATCGACGGAAAGCTTTATGGCATCTACAGGGAGCGCCCGTTATCAAGACAGGGGATCGTCATCCGTAAAGACTGGCTTGACAACCTTGGACTCGATATGCCGAAGACAGTTGATGAACTTTACGAAACAGCGAAGGCATTTACAGAAAAAGATCCTGATCAAAACGGGAAAAACGATACGATCGGCTTTGCCGACAGAAACGATTTGATCTACGGCGCCTTTAAAACATTGGGGTCCTATATGGGCATGCCGACTGATTGGGAGGAAAAAGACGGCAAGTTCACGCCTGACTTCATGACAAAAGAGTACATGGATACGATGAAATATATGAAAAAGCTGTATGATGAAGGGCTGATCAACAAAGACTTTCCGGTGACGAGCAAAACGCAGCAGCAAGAAATGTTTTCACAAGGGAAGGCCGGCATTTATGTCGGAAATATGGTTGATGCCGTCAATCTAAGAGACCAGTCTGTCGATGATAAAATGGAACTTGAGATCATCAATCGGATCAAAGGGCCGGACGGAAAGGAACGCGTCTGGGCATCAGGCGGGCATAACGGAATCTTTGCCTTCCCGAAAACTAGCGTCAAAACAGAAAAAGAGCTGAAGAGGATTCTGGCCTTTTTCGACCGGATCGCCGAAGAGGATGTTTACAGTCTGATGACATACGGGATCGAAGGCGTTCACTATAAAAAAGAAGGGAATAAACAATTCAAACGGATCGACGAGAAACTGAAAGACTGGCAGGCGGAAATTCAGCCGCTCGTTTCTCTCGTCGGCATTGATAAGCAATATTTGAAAAATACGGGCGATCCGCTCCGCACAAAATATGAAGAGCTGACAGAGGACAATAACGAAATCATCGTCTCAAACCCGGCCGAAAGCCTGTACTCACCGGCCGCATCTGAAAGAGGCGATGAACTGCAAAAGATCATTGATGATGCCACATACCAATTCATTCTCGGCAAAATCAATGAAAGCCAGTTCGAGAAAGCGGTTGAAAAATGGCGCACGAACGGCGGAAATCAAGTCATAGAAGAATATGAGGAGTCATTTAAAAAAGCAGAAAAATAGAAGACAATCCCGGGGAGCCGGGATTGTCAGCGTGTCGACAAACCCTCGCATTCGTTGTCAGGCCTGCGCGTCGGTGCTCACGAATTCCAACATTCGCTGCGCTCCGATGCTCGGCCTTCCTAGACTGCAAGGGTTTTCACTCACGCTGAAAGGATGACAAAATCCCAAAACTAAAAGTCGTTTTGGGATTTTGTCAACAATGTAGACAATCCCGAGGAGCCGGGATTGTCTTTTTATGCCGAATGGTTTTTCAGCTCGCGGTATTTGCCGGGTGTGATTCCTTCCAGCTTTTTAAATGAACGGATGAAATTCTGCGGATTTTTGTATTTCAGTTTTTCGGAAATTTCTTTTACGGACATAGTCGTTTCCGTCAGCCAGTTTTTCGCGATATGATGCCTGTATGATGACAAGTATTCGCTGAACGATATTTTCATTTCCTTCCTGAAGATGCTGCTTAAATAATTGGGGTTGTAATGAAGCCTTCCTGCGATCGATTCGAGCGTCAAGTCCGTGTCGAATTCCTGCTGGATAATATGGACGATTTTTTCTGAGATGTTTTTGTATTGCGATTCTTCTCTGATGCTGAGTGTATCGATCATTTTAACGATAATCTGCGCGTTCAGCCAGCTTTCAATTTCCTCGATGGTCGTCAGCTCAAAGACGTCGTCGTACAGCATCGTATTTTCGTTCGGTTCAAAAATCTCGATTCCGAGCAAATGCATAAATTCAATCAAGTTGTTCAACAGCCTTGCAATCGCAATCTGGCAGTGATGCGGATTCATGTTTTCAGAACAAATCGACTCAAGAAGAAGGTGAAGCTGTTCGGCCGCTTGTTTACGGTTGCACGTTTTAATGGCTTCAAACAGTTCATTTTGAATCTGCTTCGGAAACTGGGTTAAAAACGCTTTGTTGCGGTCAAGGTGTTCATAGAAAATCACCGCGTGTTTTCCGGATTTCAGACGGTATGTCAGTGCTTCAAGCCCTTCCAAATAACCGCGCTTTGACATTGCAAGACTTGTAAATGGCTGGCTGATGCCGATGCTGACGAACAACCCAAGCTCTTCATGAATTTTATCCTTAATGGCTGATGCGGTATGCTCTAAGTCTTCCTGAAACCTTTCCAGCGGCTGTCCGCGATTCAGCATGATGATGGTCTGCGTTTTATCAATGACAACCGGCGGAAGGCGCTTATTCTTGGGCACAGATCGTTCGACAAGGCTGTTGATCGCAAACAGCAGGACATCAAGATCCTTTTTTTCGTATGATGTGTCTTTCAATGTATCAATTTGCAGTGTGAATACCGACAGATGGCTCCAATCTTCAGGGAAGCCGAGCCCAGTAAAGCGGTCTTTGATATCTTCTTCGCTCAGCTTGCCGAGCAATAGCCTTGTTAAAAAATACTGCTTCAGCTGGGTGACCTGCTGTTCGACGCGCACCTTCAGATCATGGTTTTTATTTTTCATTTCTTTAATGTTCCGTTCAATCAGTTCAAATTCGTTTTTCGGTTTCTCTTGGACGGAATCGGCTCCTGGAGAAAAGCCGGAGACGGATTCGTATAAAACCTTGATCGGCCTGTAAAAATGGCGTGAACCAAACCAGGAGAATAAATATGAAAGCGCTAACAAAATGAGGCAGATCGTAAACGTGAACCAGCCGATTGATGCCGTCTGCTGATAGAGTTCCGGAATGGTCGTTAACGAAACGTATATCCAATTATTATAATCTGATTTCTGGTATGTAATGTTATAGGCGGTGTCGCTGACTGTTGTATCAAACTGGCCGTTTTTTTCTTGGTGCCGGCGGATCGTTTTGAAGTAATTTTCTTGTTTGATCGATTGCCCGATCATTGACGGGTCTGAGTGAAGGATGATCCGTCCGTTGTCATCAAGCACCATCATGCTGTTTGTTTTTGAATGATCCGGCATGCGCTTGACAAGCGAACAAGAAGGAATGCTCGCGATCGCAAGGCCTCTGTTTTCCATGCTGTTCAGGGGAAGCTGTTTGACCAGATTGACGTTGTACAGGCAGTTTCCCGAAGCCCCTTCTTTTGTGGCGACAAGGTCGTTGTTTTTTTCAAGCACCCAGCTGGAACGGCTTTTTAAAGCGTTGTAAAGCGAGAGCGTGATGGCTTGTTTTCCCTGATCTAAAGGGTATAAACCGGAGTTGTTGATATACCACTTTTTTTCTTGGCTGATCAGCGTGATATCCGACAGATCGGTATCGAATGTCTGGAGTTCGTTTAATTCCTTGTTGATTTGGTTATACAGCTGAAAGCGTTCTGGTGTAATGGTGCGGCTGAGCGTCTGAATTAAAGGATAGGAACGGACGTAATTGGTGAAGGAATGGTCAACCGTTTTTAAAATATGTTCAATATTTAGCTGTGTCTGGCTAACGGTTTGGAGCTTTTCGTTTGTAACGTTTTGTTCAATCGTTTCCGCTGATCTCTGATAGGAAAAAAAGCCGACGATGATGACCGGAATGGTGCTCAGAATGAGAAAGAAGGTCACCAGTTTATAGTAAAACTTATATTGTTTTCTCTTCATAAATTCCCCCCCAACAAATCTTCGTTTGAGTTGTTCATATATAATTAATCCGACTTTTGTGTGAATTTGTCAATAATCATTTTCTAACCATCGTTTCATTTTATTAGGTTTTGCCGGCTGCCGGGCGAGGTGCGGCCGATGTGATGATATGATTGTAGATTTATTTTTTCATGGTGGGATAAAGTGAAAGCAAACATCACGAAGGGAGGCCGTTTATGAAAGCAGCCGATGTCCAGACCGGAAAAAATCCGGCCCTTGTTGTTGGAAAAAAACGAAAGACGCGTTTTTGGGAAAAGCTTCTCCAGCAAAAATATTTATATTTGATGATTTTGCCGGGAGTGATTTATTTTTTGCTTTTTAAGTATGTGCCGATGTGGGGGATTGTCATAGCGTTTCAGGATTACCAGCCGTTTCTCGGCATAACGGGGAGCGAATGGGTGGGCTTTAAGCATTTTGAAAGGCTGTTTACCGAACCGACGTTTTTTATGCTGTTGAAGAATACATTGATTTTGTTTTTTCTCAACCTTGTTGTATTCTTTCCGATACCGATTATTTTGGCGCTTTTATTGAATGAAGTCAGAGTCGCATTGTTCAAAAAGTTTGTCCAGACGCTGATCTATATTCCGCATTTTATGTCATGGGTCATTGTGGTATCGCTTTCATTCGTCCTGTTGACTGTTGACGGAGGATTGATCAATGAGATTATCGCCTACTTCGGCGGAGAAAAGATCAATTTTTTGCTGAATGAAAGCTGGTTCAGGCCGATGTACATTCTTCAGGTCATCTGGAGGGAAGCCGGCTGGTCGACGATCATCTATTTGGCGGCGATTACAGCTGTCGATCCGCAGCTTTACGAAGCGGCGAAAATGGACGGGGCCAATCGCCTGAGGAGGATGTGGCATGTCACACTTCCCGCGATCAGAAGCGTCATCGTCGTTTTGCTGATCTTGAAAATCGGCGATACGCTCGAACTCGGCTTTGAGCATGTGTATCTGCTTTTGAATGCAACGAACCGCGAAGTGGCCGAAATCTTTGATACGTATGTATACACGGCCGGGTTAAAGCAGGGACAGTTCAGCTACAGTACAGCCGTCGGTTTATTTAAAGCAGCTGTCGGTCTCATTCTTGTCGTATTTGCAAACAGGATGGCGAAGAAATTTGGAGAAGAAGGGATATATTAATATTTTTTGATGAAAGGAATTGAATGACATGAATCAATCTCTCATCACAAAATCGCCTCTTTACATTGCTGAAGAAGCGGCCAAAACAATAATGAAAGCGTATACACCGAAAGAGCTGCCACCGGCCGGGCGCTGGCACTACCATCAGGGCGTATTTCTGTGCGGCCTGATTCGCCTTTGGGAAGAAACGGGGAAAGAAGCATACTTCAAATATGTAAAAGAATATGCCGATGATCTCATCGATGACTGCGGCAATTTTTATTTCAGGAGGGATGAGCTGGACGCTATACAAGCCGGACTTCTCCTTTATCCTTTGTACGAGGAGACGGTCGATGAACGCTACCGCAAAGCTGCAAAAAAGCTGAGGGGCCTTTTTGAAACGCTGAATCAAACAGAAGAAGGCGGTTTTTGGCATAAAGATAAATACCCTTACCAAATGTGGCTTGACGGGTTGTACATGGGAGGGCCTTTCGCACTCAAGTATGCAAGGGCGTTCAATGAGCCTGAACTTTACGATAAGGTCATCCTCGAGGAAAAACTAATGAGAAAGCATACGAAAGACTGCAGGACGGGATTATATTATCACGCGTGGGATGAAAAGAGGCAGATGCCTTGGGCCGACCCCGTCTCAGGCTGTTCTCCAGAATTTTGGGGAAGGTCAATCGGCTGGTACGCGCTTGCACTGAGCGACATGATCGAACTGCTCCCGCAGGGGCATAGCACAAGACAGGAGTGGACCCGGACGCTTCAAGAGATGGTCAAAAGCATTGCTGATTTTCAAGATGAAAGCACAGGGCTATGGCACCAGGTTGTCGATAAAGGCGGACTTCCGGACAATTGGCTCGAAAGCTCCTGCTCGTGTTTGTATATGTACGCGATGGCCAAAGGGGCTCGCATGGGCTATATTGATTCATCATATATTGATAGAGCGGCAAAGGCTTTCAAAGGACTCGTCGAAGAAAAAATCGAGATGAGCGCAAAAGAAGGCTTGCTTTTAAAAGATATCTGCGTCGGAACTTCTGCAGGGACATACGATTATTATGTCGGACGGGAAAAAAGCACCAACGATCTTCACGGTGTCGGCGCCTTGGTTATGGCTCTTGTAGAACTTGAAAAGACCGGCCGTTTTTCCTGCGGGGAAGCGAAGTGAAAAACTTCGCTTTCTCCGTCCTTCTAATAGCAGCAGTGCTTCTTCTTACCTCATGCGGAAAGGATGGTAGCCGGGGAACAGACGTATTGATTTTTTCGGATGCACCGGCTGAAGTAAAGGAAAACGTGCAGCGCGCTGTCGGGAAAGAACAGCTCAACATCACCGTTTTCCCGGCAACCCCGGAAAAACTCCTTGTTGAAATTGCGGCGAAAGAAGGAGATCTGTTTATCGTTCCAGAAGACATGTTTAAACCTTTTTACGATCCTGAAGGACTTCAGCCATTGAATGCTGCTTCGGAAGAAAAAGAGCCGTACAGCGCTCCGGGCAAAAACGGGGAAGTACAGCTGTATGCGGCTGTCATCGAAAAAGGAGAAAAACGTTTGAACGGCTATACGGTTCAGTTGAATACAGATATGGCAGCTTTCATACCGGTTTATGCGAAGAAAACCCCTGAAGCGACGGAACTCATCGAAGCGCTTCAAGCAAAATGAATGAAAGGGGGAGGAGCCGATGAAAAAATATGCGATATGCGGTCTGAGCGGCCGCGCTTTTAACATGTTTATCGAGCCTCTGGTGGGAAAATACGGGAAAGAAAACCGCATCGCTGCGCTCTTGGACATCGATCCGCTGAGGGAGGAAGTCTGCAAAGAAAGGTTTCCGGCGCTTCGCCCCGTCCCGTTTTTCGAAGAGAAAGCGTTTACCGAAATGCTTGACAAAATCAAGCCGGACGCCATTATTGTAGCAGGCCGTGATGATACGCATGTCCGCTATATATTGGGCGCTTTACGGGCAGATATTGACGTGATCACTGAAAAGCCGATGGTGACAACGGCACGGGATGCGGCAGCCGTGTTAAAAGCCGAAGCCGAGAGCAAAGGAAAAGTGACCGTTACGTTTAACTATCGCTACAATCCGTACCACCGCAAGATCAAAGAGCTGATACTTGACGGAAAGCTTGGCACGATTACGTCGGTTGATTTGAACTGGTACATCGATACGTATCACGGCGCAAGCTATTTTAAACGCTGGAACAGGATGAGAGCATTCTCAGGCGGTCTTTCCGTCCATAAGTCAACCCATCATTTCGATCTTGTCAATTGGTGGCTTGATCAAACGCCCAGCGAGGTTTTTGCCTACGGCGGTCTGTACTACTACGGACCCGGCGGCGAAATGAATCCTGAAAAAGGGGAAAACCGCTATTGCGGAACATGCCATGTCAAGAAGAAATGCCGCTATTATATGAGGTGGCAGGCAGGCGACCCGCAGGACGACCATGTCAAGACCAATGAAAGCCAGCATCTGCTCTATACCGATTACAGGCCTGACGCGTGTATTTTCGATGAAGAAATCGACATCGAGGATACGTATGCAGCCGTTTTGAAATACGGCAAAGGGGCGCTGCTGAATTACTCCGTTCATTTTTCAGCCCCGTATGAAGGCTACCGGCTTGCAATCAACGGGACAATGGGAAGGCTTGAAACACAGGAATATCATGCTCCGGCAAGAGTCCCATTTGAAGTTCCCGAACAGACCATCGATTATTATCCGCTGTTTGAATCGAAAGAAACGATTCGCGTCGTCAGGCAGCCCGGCGGGCATGGCGGAGGAGACCCGCTGCTTTTGGAGGAGCTGTTTGGCGGAGGAGACCCTTTGAGGAATTACGACATTCTGGCCGGTGCCGAAGCAGGCGCCTATTCAATTGCAGCCGGCGAGGCATTGTGGCGCTCCATCAAAGAAAAAAAGCCGATAGGAATCAGTGAACTTCTGCATACCCGGCAATATACATAAAGGGGGAGAGAAATTCATGGAACAAAACGTCTCCATGGGAAGGGTGCTGAGCTTTTGTGAATGGGTGCTGAAGTTTTTTTACGCCAATCTGCTGTGGTTTGTTTTTACTATGCTCGGCCTTGGCGTCTTCGGGTTTATGCCGGCGACGACTGCATTGTTTTCAGTGACGAGAAAATGGATCATGGGCAAAACCGATATTCCGATATTCAAAACGTTCTGGCAGGCGTACCGCGGCGAGTTTTTTCGTTCCAACGCCATCGGTCTCATTCTGGCGGCGGCCGGCATCATCATTTATGTAGATCTTGCTTTTATTTATCCGGATCATCTCCTATTGCACGTTCTCCGGTTCGTCATTATGGTTTTTGGATTTTTGTTTTTGATCATGCTGTTTTATATGTTCCCGCTGCTCGCCCATTTCGATTGGAAGAAGCGAATGTATTTCAAGTTTTCGCTGATTCTGGGCATATCGTATTTGCAGTATACATTAACGATGATGGCGGTCACTGCAATGCTTTATATCGCTTTTGCGTTTCTGCCCGGGATCGTTCCTTTTTTCAGTGCCAGTCTGCTTAGTTATGCGGTTATGTGGCTGGCATATCAAGTGTTGAAAAAAGCGGAAGCCGCAGAACAGAAGGAAACCGTCATAACGACAAGACACACTTAATCCTTTGTTTTAGGTGTGTGAAAGGAGCTGGCCCATATGGGTGAAGAATTTGAAAAACGATATCTTTACTGGATTGATGAAGCCGTGAAGGAGAGCGAAAAGAAAGACGATTTCAAGTCCCTCCCCGGTTATGGAAAACCGCTCAGCAAAGAGATGCTCGAGGGGGATGCGCTTTCGTCAACCCTTAAAAACGCCCGATATCTGCCGGAATGGCTGAAGCTGCAAAAGGAAATTAAACAAGAGATTGAAAAAGCGATCAAATCGAATCAGCGCGAAACGCTGATTGATGCCATCAACCAAAAAATTAAAAAATACAACCTCACCTGTCCGAACCAATTCCAAAAAGGCCTTGTTTCAGCCAAAAACCTCGAAAGTCAGCTCAAATATTGGAGCTGATGCCATTCCCTGCACTTATTCATAAAAATAATTGCCAATAACAATCATCTTATGTAAAATAAAGGTAATATTTATGCTTTTAAAAAGGAGAAAGGATGAATGAAGAAGTGGAAGCGAAAGCGGCATACGAAAAAGCGGCCTGGCTCCTGAATCAGTGGTACACCATGATCAAGCGCCATGAAGCGCTCCAGGCTGTATCTTTGAGGTACGAGATCCAAAACCTGCTTTCTAAAATGGAGAAAAGCGGAGATCTGGAGCTTTATTTTCAGCTGTTGGACTATCGCTGCAAATTGATGATGGAGCAGTTTCAGAATCAGCCGAGCTTTTCCGGAAAATTAAAAGGCAGAAGGAAACGGTTAAGAGCGCGGATGACATCATTCAGTACTATTTTTTCTTTTTTTCAGGCATGTATGAGTTTTATGAGAAAAACTATCTTGAGGCGATCAGCTGTTACAAGAAAGCGGAAGCGAAGCTGCATAAACTGACCGATGAAATTGAAAAAGCGGAATTTTATTATAAAATCGCGACCGCCTACTACCAAATAGACGATCATTTCAGATCGTTGAACTACTCCGAAAAAGCGCTCTCACTTTTCAGCAAGCATAAAGAATACATAGACAAAACGATCGGATGCGAAATGATACTCGGATCGGTGCAGTTTGAATTGTTCCGCATCAAACAAGCTGAGGAGCACTACGGGCGGGCGCTTGATCAGGCCGTTGCCCTTCAAAACCGGCGAATCATCGGGCTGATCTATCATAATATGGGACTGAACTATGCCAAATGCGGCATGCCGCTTTTGGCGGAGGAGCACTTTAGAAAAGCCCTTTCAATCGGTGTCCATGAGCAATCGGTTTTTGGCATTAACACCCTTTTCGAGCTGTCTCACCTCATGTACAAAAACGGTTCTCCCGAAGAAGCGAGACGTCTCTGCAAAGAGGGATTTACCAGATCGGCCGAATTAGGAGAGGATGAATACGCAGCGAAGTTCAGGCTGATTTTCGCCCTGTATGACGCTGGCCATCCGCTCGATATTGAATTTTCGCTTGAATATATGAGTGATAAACGGCTATGGCCGCATGTTGCTGAACTGACAAAAGATATTGCCGACTATTACATGAAGTCAGGCGACCATGAAAAAAGCGCGCTTTACCTGGAAAAATCGCAGCATGCGAAAAATCAAATATATAAAATGAAGGAGGGGATTATATGAAAAAAAACATTTGTTTTTTCGCCGTCATGCTTGTTTGCCTGATGGGGGGAAGCTTCACAGCTGATTCTGCAGCACAGGACGGATCGTTTCAGCCATTGGGAAAGTCGGTGTTTCCTGACAGCGGACGATAGAGAAAACATGCCGAAATAGAAATGGCCTCCCGACTTTTGCTATAATAGTCTCACCTAAAGGCAATTGAAGGGAGCAGTAATGATGACGATAAAAGAGATTTCGCCTGATGAACTGAAAGACAGGCTTGCAAAAGGAGAAACGCTGAACATTATCGACGTCAGAGAAGATGAAGAGGTGGCTGAAGGAATGATCCCTGAAGCCGTCCACATTAAAATGGGGGATATCCCTGAAAAACTCGACGTCTTTCAAAAAGATCAGCCTTATATTTTTGTGTGCCGATCAGGCAAACGAAGCGAAAATGTCTGCCTCTATTTGCAGGATAAAGGCTTTGATGTCACCAACATGGTCGGCGGCATGCTCGAATGGACCGGAAACACGAAGCCGAAAACAAAATAAGCGGATTTGACTTCTTATCTGTACAGGTAAGAAGTTTTTTTATTTAAAATGGAGCACCAAATGCCAGGTAACGTTCGGAGCGTCTGCTGCCAATGTTGAAGGCTCTTTTGCTAAGGATTTTAAGCATAACTTCGGCTGTGTGCGAATACCTTTCATTATAGAAAGGAGAGAGCGTATGCTGAAGGTGGCCGTATTTGATGAAGAACACGAAAAAGATTTGCAGCATGAAATCAATGAATTCTTAAAAAAGCTGTCGGAAGACCAGCTGGTCGATATAAAATATGACGTATCAGCCGCATGCGATCCTCAAGGCGAACAGCTTTACTGTTTTTCAGCGTTAATCTTATACAGGACATAAAAAAACAGCTCTTCAGAGAGAAGAGCTGTTTTCATTTATGCTTTTTTCACCCTCGGGCTTCTTGGCTTCTGGAATTTCTCGGCTTGTTTAATCTCTTTTCGTTCTTGTGACAGAGATTTATATAACGATACAATCATGAGAATCACGACGACTGAGAACGGCAGTGCGGCCAGGATGGCGGTGTTTTGCAGCGCCGATAGTCCGCCTGAATACAGGAGCGCCCCAGCCATTGCTGACTGGATGATGCCCCATGATATCTTGACCGAATTCTCAGGATTCAGTGAACCGTAAGTCGTTTGCATTCCGAGAACAAATGTTGCCGAGTCTGCAGAAGTGATAAAGAATACGGCAATGAGCAACAAGGCAACGATAGATGTAATCATAGCCAGCGGGTAGTGGTCAAACATTCCAAACAGCATCGTGTCTGTAGACAGTTTTGCAACGTTGAAAATCCCTTTTTGCTGAAGATCCATCGCTGAAACCCCGAAAATTGAAAACCATAGAAACACCAGCACAGTAGGCGCAAACAAGACGGCAATCAAAAATTCCCTGATTGTGCGCCCCCTTGATACGCGGGCGATGAAAATACCGACAAACGGCGACCAGGAGATCCACCAAGCCCAGTAGAAAATCGTCCATGAATTGATCCATTCACGGCTGTCCGGATCATTAGGCGCAAGGCGGAAGCTCATTTGCACCACATTGGAGATATACGTTCCGATCGTGTCCGTAAACGAGTTCATAATTAACACCGTCGGTCCGACAAACAGCATAAAGATCATCAGGACGCCGGCCAGCACCATGTTCGTATTGCTCAAATACTTGATGCCTTTTCCGATTCCGCTCCAAGCGGAAATTAAAAACAGAACGGTGATGACTGCAATGATCGCCAGCTGCACCTGGAAGCTGTTCGGCACTCCGAATAGATAATGGAGTCCGCCGTTGATCTGCGTGGCGCCGATTCCGAGACTAGTCGCTACACCGACGACGGTTGCAAATACAGCGATGCAGTCAATCCCTTTTCCAAGCGGTCCGTTGACTCTGTCGCCGAAGACCGGAAACAGCGTCGCGCTGATCAAGCCAGGCGCGTCTTTTCTGAATTGAAAGTATGCGATGCAAAGGGCAACGATCGCATAGATCGCCCAAGCATGCAATCCCCAGTGGAAAAATGTATACCTCAGAGAATCTCTGAAGGCCTGGGCTGTTTCTGTTTCACCTGATGGAGAGCTAATGGCATAATGGCTGATCGGTTCAGCCGCGCCATAAAATACGAGACCAATGCCCATACCTGCGCTAAAAAGCATGGCAAACCAAGATAATCGAGAGAATTCAGGTTTTTCTTCAGGTTTCCCTAATCTGATCTTTCCAATCGGACTGAAGATCAAAAAGATGCTGAATGCGACAAACAGAGAAACCACCAATAAGTAATACCATCCGAGTGTGTTTGTAACATAACCTTGAATCGAAGTCGTTAACGCCTGAAGGTTATCCGGAGCAACGATTCCCCATAATACAGCTGCTGCTGTGATAACAATCACAATCCAAAAAACGCTTGAAATATTTTTCAAAATCATCCTCACCCTCTAATCATTTTTCGTCCTTACTCCCATCATTATGTTTAGTATGAGTTGCACATATAAAAATCATTCTCTCTCAGGAAGTTTGACCTAGCTTCCCCTATTACCCCACAATCAGGTGAAACAAAACTCTTTAACCGTAACATACTTTTCAAAAAAGGCACAAGTCTCAGCACTGGGCTGAAACTCTGCCATTCCACATTTGTCAAGGGTTTGGAGCAATTTTATTTTTTTCTCCGGCAAAGCGAAAATTCGCCTGCATTCAAGCCTGCAAGTCTGCCTGTGACAAGCGCGGATGTGATATTATACCCACCCGTATAGCCGTGAATATCGAGGATTTCCCCGCAGAAATAAAGCCCTTCCTTTTTTTTGGACGCCATTTTTTTAGGATCGATTTCTTTTACGGAAACCCCTCCGCCGGTCACAAAGGCTTTGTCAAGCGAAAGGGTGCCGTTCACGTTGACAGTAAACTCTTTACAGTCTTTGACGAAAGCTCTGAAACGGTCTTTGGAAAGGGAAGAGAAGGTTTCAGAAGGATCAATCTTGTTGCGCTCGAAAAGAAACAGCAGATACCTTTCCTGCATCCAAGGCTTCAGCACGTTTTTGAGTGATTTCTTCGGAGCGTCCTTCAATTCTTTATGCATGCGTTGAAAAAGCTGTTCCTCATGAATATCAGGGAACAAGTCGATTTTCAGCCTGACTTTTTCCTGCTTTTTCAACTCTTTGACGACAAATTGGCTGCATCTGAGGACTGCGGGTCCGGACAGTCCAAAATGGGTAAAAATCATATCCATTTGGTGGGTGATGACCGGCTTTCCTTTTTTGTTCAATACGCTGAGGGCGACGTTTCTCAGTGATAGGCCCTGCAATGTTTTCTGCTTGATAAATGGCTCGTCAGACGTAACCGGAACCTCTGTAGGAAACAGTTCCGTAATCGTATGGCCGGCTTTTTCCGCCCATTCATAGCCGTCTCCGGTCGATCCCGTATGGGGGACGCTTTTCCCGCCGACAGCAATAACGACAGATCCCGCTGCAATTTCTTCACCGCTGCCCGTCACGATCCCGAACGCTTTTTCTTCATTGTATAGGACAGTTTTCACTTTTTCGTTTGTACGTACGCTTACATGAAGCTGTTCGAGCCTTGTTAAAAGTGCATCCACTACGCTTTGCGCCTTGTCGGAGACAGGAAACATTCTTCCGTGATCTTCCTCTTTCAGCTTGACGCCCAGACGCTCAAAAAACTTGATGATGTCCTCATTGTTAAATTCAGAAAAAGCGCTGTACAAAAAGCGTCCGTTTCCGGGAATATGCCGGATGATCTCATCAACCGGCAAGCGGTTCGTCACATTGCACCGTCCGCCTCCAGAAATGGCCAGCTTGCGTCCGAGTTTGTTTCCTTTGTCGATTAAGAGAACGTCCGCCCCCTGTTCACCGGCCGCGATTGCGGCCATCAATCCTGAGGGGCCTCCGCCGATGACGATGACATCAAAATACTTCATACCAATATCCTCAACTTTCCTGTCTTGTAAAGCCTGCATTCTGTGCAGGCGGGGCAGATTGCATCAGACAACAACCGCGCTCCATCTTCTTATTATAACGAAAGAACGGCATGATGAAAAAACGATAAAACAAAGCCATGTTAAAATTTAGCCATGTTATTATTACCTGAGTGGAGCGCCTGTATGTTAAAATAGAAAAGTTGAATCTATTGAAGAAAAATGGTGATTGGGAACATGTCAAGCAAACTGTTAAGAGGCACATTTGTATTAACGCTTGGTACCTATATTTCAAGGATCCTCGGAATGATTTATCTGATTCCGTTCGGAGCCATGGTCGGTGCCACCGGCGGTGCCCTGTTCCAGTACGGTTATAATCAATATACGATTTTTTTAAGCATTGCGACCATGGGGTTTCCGGCGGCCGTGTCCAAGTTTGTTTCGAAATATAACTCCATGGGTGATTATGAAACAACGAGAAGGATGCTGCGCGCCGGAATGTCGATGATGCTCGTCACAGGCATCATTGCTTTCTCCATTCTATATTTGTCCGCCCCGTTTTTTGCAGAGATGGCCCTTGGCGGAACAGAAAACAACGGGCTGACGCTTGAACATGTCGTGTATGTCATTCGCATGGTCAGTCTCGCGCTACTGGTTGTGCCGATCTTGGCGCTGATCAGAGGCTTTTTCCAAGGTCACCAGATGATGGGGCCGACAGCCGTTTCACAGGTAGTTGAACAAATTGCCAGAATCGTCTTTCTATTAACGGCCACTTACTTGGTGATCAAAGTATTAAACGGCGGGCTTGTCGTCGCTGTCGGCTATGCGACTTTTGCGGCTTTGATCGGAGCGTTCGCCGGACTGTTCACTCTTTACTTTTCCTGGCAGAAAAGAAAAGGGGCGCTCCTGGCGCTGAAGCCGAACCTTGTTCCTTCAGCCGATATTACGTACCGGCAAATGTTTAAAGAGCTGTTCAGCTATGCCGCCCCTTATGTCTTTGTCGGGCTGGCGATACCGCTTTACCAGTACATTGATACGAATACGTTTAATAAAGCGATGATTGCAGCCGGCTATCAAAACATCAGCCAGGATTTGATGGCGATCGTGACGCTGTACGTGCCAAAGCTTGTGATGATTCCGGTATCTCTCGCGACGGCATTCGGGCTGACATTGATTCCGGCGGTGACTGAAAACTTTACCAACAAAGATTTCCCTGCTTTAAACAAACAGATTGATCAGGCGATGCAGATCATTCTCTTCATCGTTCTTCCGGCATCAGTCGGTATGGCTCTTTTGTCGGGGCCGGTTTACACGTTCTTTTACGGCTCGGAAAGCCTGCTCCCTGAAATGGGACGAGATATTTTGTTCTGGTACGCGCCTGTGGCGCTGTTATTCTCGCTCTTCACCGTCAACGCTGCAATTTTGCAGGGGGTGAACAAGCAGAAATTTGCGGTTGTCAGCTTGATGATCGGGATTGTGATCAAAATCGCGCTTAACGTTCCGCTCATCAAGCTGCTTCAAGGCAGCGGGTCGATTTTGGCAACGGCGCTCGGCTATTCAGCTTCACTCCTATACGGATTTATCATGATTAAACGCCATGCCGGCTATTCGTATCGCAAACTGTTTAAACGGTTTTTGCTGATGCTGATCCTGACGGCGGTCATGGGCATCATTTTGCTGCTTGTCCAGGCGCTTCTAAGTATTTTTATTTCATACGAAGGCGGGCAGATCAGGTCTGCTGTCGTCATTTTCATCACAACCGCAGTGGGCGGGTCAGTTTATCTGTACTTGGCTTACCGTGTGAAACTGCTCGAAAAAATCTTCGGTCAGCGATTGAATCGCTTTTTCAAAAGAAAGGCCTCCTAAAAAGGGCTTTTCTTTTTATGTAAAAAAAGGGGTGTCTTCATGAGATTGGATAAACTGTTGTCAAACAGCGGCTATGGTTCGAGAAAAGAAGTCAAAAAAATGCTGAAAAACGGCGCGGTGCGCGTCAATGATCAATTAGTCAAAGACGCCAAAAAGCACGTTGACCCGGAATCAGACGACATCACGGTATACGGGGCACCCGTCATGTACCGGGAATTTATTTACTTAATGATGAACAAGCCGCAAGGAGTGCTGTCAGCAACAGAAGACAGCCGGCAGGAAACGGTTGTCGATTTGCTCGACCCGGAGCTGCTGAGGTTTGAGCCGTTTCCTGTCGGAAGGCTTGACAAGGATACTGAGGGACTGCTGCTTCTGACGAATGACGGACAGTTGGCACACCAGCTTTTATCTCCGAAAAAACACGTACCTAAAACGTATGAAGTCCATGTCAATAAGCCGATTGATCAAGCGGCACTTGATCAGCTTGAAAAAGGGGTCGATATCGGTGAAGGATATGTCACGAAACCTGCTGAAGCATCGCTTCTGGCAAGCGAAAACGGCGTAGAACGCCTGCTTTTGACAATAACGGAAGGAAAATTTCATCAGGTGAAAAGAATGCTGAAGGCGGTCGGCCATGACGTCATCTATTTAAAGCGGCTGAAAATGGGGGATGTCGATCTCGATGAAGAGCTATTGCCAGGGGAATACAGGGAGCTCTCTGAACACGAGCTTGCCGCATTGCAAAACAAAAAGACACTCTGATTCATCGAGTGCCTGAAATGGGTTTGTGGAGCATCGAACTTAACCAAGTTTGATGCTTTTTATGTTTGATGGCTTTCTTATATGATATTCAGCGCTAAAGTTCAATTTTTCAGAATACTGCTATGAGGAGATTTTCACTTTTTTTCTTGTAGTCTCCCATTTGCCTCTGCTGGGGCTGTGTACTAGATCGTTGTATGCCAACACATTCAGATCACGCTGGATTGTTCTCGGTGTAGTGCCAAATTCATCAACCAGTTCCTGGGTTGTAACGAGTCCCTTTTCTTGAATGAACATGTAGACTGATTTGATCCTGGTTAGCATTCGGTTTGTTGAAGGTTTCAAACAACCACTCCCTATCGTATGATCGAATGGACTTGACTACCACAACTTACGACTCCAAAATGCAGCATGGACGGTTAGCGACCATTTCTTGAAAATGATCAATAAATATTATACACGATCCCTTTGCCAAATATCCAGAAAAAAGGCGGAGCCAAATTATTGAAAAAACGAAAATCGCGAGCAGAACATGCAGTGCGAACACGTTTTTTTGATGAAAAAATTTAAACTTTTTCTTTCTTCATACGTAATAAAAGAAAGGTGGTGAAGATGATGAAGTTAAAAGTACATATTGAAAAAACCCCGTCTTTTTAAATAAGACGGGGTTCAGTTGATTAATGCCCTTCCAAAAAGAAAAGGTGTATGAAAAAGAGAACAGCAAACACGAAGACAAGCGGATGAATCTCGCGCCATTTGCCTTTCGCGGCTTTCACAATCGGATAAGCGATAAACCCGAGGGAAATGCCTGTCGCAATAGATGATGTCAGCGGCATTGTCAAGATGACGAGAAAGGCCGGAAATGCTTCGTCAAGTTCTTTCCAGCGGATGTTCGTCACGGCGCCGATCATCATGCTTCCTACAATGATCAATGCCGGCGACGTAATCGCTGCGATTCCGGAGACCGCACTGACAAGCGGGCTGAAAAACAGGGCCGCGCCGAAAAGCACAGCGACTGTTAAAGACGTAAGCCCCGTTCTTCCGCCTGCGGCCACCCCGGCGGATGATTCGATATAGGCGGTCGTCGGACTTGTCCCGAACATTGCACCGACTGTCGTCGCTGTAGAATCGGCAAGGAGGGCTTTTCTTGCATTCGGCAGTTTGTTGTTTTTCATGAGTCCGGCTTGCTCAGCGACACCGATCATCGTTCCTGTCGTATCAAAAATCGTCACGAGCAGAAACGAAAAGACAACCGAATAAAGGCCGTAGTGGATGACATCGCCAAAAGCGGCGAAAGGGTTTGTGACGATCAGTTTTTCCGGCAGATGAGGCATCGACATAATCCCTTTGGTAAACTCAAGCTGGCCGGTAAAAAAGGCGATCAGCCCGGTTAAGATCATACCGAAAAATAGAGCGCCGCTCACATTCATCACCATCAAAACGACAGAGAAAGCCAAGCCGATTAATGCCAGTATCACTCCGGGCGAGTGCAGATTGCCGAGTCCGACCAAATTGGCTTCGTTCGCGGTAATGATGCCGGCTCCTCTCAGACCGACAAAAGCGATAAACAATCCGATTCCGGCGGTAATTCCGTATTTTAAATTAGCCGGAATCGCTTCGATCAGTTGTTTTCTAAGAGGTGTTAGCGATAAGATAATAAAGAGAATGCCGGCCGCGAAGACTGCGCTGAACGCCGTCTGATAAGAAATTTCGCCGTTGGATGAGCCGACGACTGACACTGCAAAATACACGTTCAGTCCCATCCCGGGTGCAATCGCGATCGGAAAGTTGGCGGCAAGCGCCATCCAAAGCGTTCCGACGACTGCAGCGATGATTGTGGCAGTGAACACTTGATCAAACGGGACGCCTGTGCCGGAAAGGATACTCGGGTTGACCACGACGATATAAACCATTGTAAAGAAGGTTGTAATACCGGCGAGGATTTCTTTTTTGACTGTGGTTTGGTTTTCTTTTATGTTAAACATCATTTCCTCCAATAACGAACATTATAGCAAAACAATATCTATATTATTCGTTATCGGGTGTTTTTGCAAGGGTTTTTGGCTAAACTGAAAAAAGAAGGGGCGAAATTATGAACTGGGAACAGGAAGTTTTAAAAAGACGGAATGAGATCGTTGAGGATATTCAGGGTTTTTTAAAAATCAACAGCGTCCTTGACGAAGAGACGGCGGGTCCGGGACGGCCGTTTGGAAAAGGGATTCAAGAATGCCTGACAGCGCTTCTGAATAAAGGGGAGGAAAGCGGGTTTACGGTAAAAAACCTTGACGGTTATGCAGGCCATATCGAATGGGGGAAAGGCGAGGAGATTATCGGCGTGCTTTGCCACATTGATGTCGTTCCTCCCGGCGATGGATGGACGAGCGACCCGTTTGCAGCTGAAATAAGGGGCGGCCGAATCTATGCAAGAGGAGCGCTTGATGATAAAGGGCCGACAATGGCCGCGTTTCATGCATTAAAAATTGTCAAAGACTCGGGCCTCCCTTTATCAAAACGGATCAGAATGATTATTGGAACCGATGAAGAAAGCGACTGGCGCTGTGTGGAGCATTACTTTAAACACGAAGAAATGCCTTCGGCCGGTTTTGCGCCTGATGCTGATTTTCCGATTATCTATGCAGAAAAAGGCCTGATTGACGCAGCTTTAAAAATTGAAACTGATCAGGCGGAAACAGGTGCGGACTTAGTATTGGAGGCATTCCGGTCCGGCCGGCGCCTGAACATGGTGCCTGATGATGCGGAAGCCGTCCTGGCAGGGGCCGTCCCGTCAGAATTTGAAGAGTCATTTGCCCGGTTTGTAAAAGAAAAACGCGCAGAAGGGCGTATTCTTCAAGAAGGCGGCAGACTGACATTAATCGTGCACGGCAAATCGGCTCATGCCATGGAACCTAATAACGGAGTCAATGCCGGTCTCATTTTGGCCGAGTTTTTACATACACAATCCCTTGACAGAGCCGGGCTCCATTTTGTTCAAACGGTTAGCGGGGCTTTTGCCGGAGATACGAGAGGGAAAAAGATCGGCATCGGCTGCCGCGATGACATCAGCGGAGAGCTGACGCTGAATGTCGGCCGGCTGCAGTATGAACAAGGAAAAGGCGGGGAGGCCCATATTAACATCCGCTATCCTGTTACTGAAGAGAGCGGCCGGGTGAAATCCGGGCTTTCACAAATAAAAGGCGCCCGGCTCATCAGCTTTAAAGACAGCAAGCCACATCATGTAGCAAAAGACCATGAACTGATCAAAACGCTGCAGCGGGTCTATGAAGAGCAGACAGGGGAAACGGCACAATTAATTTCCATCGGCGGGGCGACATATGCACGATCACTGAAAGCCGGCGTGGCATTCGGCCCGCTGTTTCCAGGCCGTCCTGACGTTGCCCATCAGAAAGACGAGTATATGGAAATCGACGATTTGCTGAAGGCTGTATCGATTTATGCACAGGCCATTTATGAATTGGCGAAGTAGCAAAGAGAGTGATGGCATGAGTCATAAGCGAGGCGTTTTATTTGAAATCCCGAACGGGTACGGGCGCTTTCTTCTCGATATACTGAAGCCGGTTGAACCGGCCGATTTCAATTGGCTGCTTGCCGATGGCGAATGCTATCTCGTGGAACGGTGAATTGTCAGATGAAAATCTTTTTCCTCAAGATCCGCAGGTGATGACAGGAGAAGCATTTAAAAAAAGGCTGGAAGACGCAAGGTGCTATCTCATCTTCGCCGATCTGAAGGCTTTTCCGAAGGATGGCCATCCCGAAGATGTCAGCACATATGAATCATATATGAAAAGCAGCTTCGAGCTGATTGTGCATACAGCCGATTCGAGTTTTGTCACGATATACTGCAAAGATCAAAAAAACTGGAGCTTCTATATCAAAATGCAAAGGACTGCGGTTTCAAGCGGATTGAATATATAACGGATCACAACGATGCCAGAACAGGAATGCATGTGTAGCACAACATAGACGGCCGCTCTAGAGAGCGGCTTTTTTGCTGTTAAACATTGCTGTTTTCAGGGATAACGAATATAGTGAAGGTGCGTACAGGCGTCCGGGAGGAGAGGGGCTTTTTGAAGCAGGAAAAGGAATTGAAACGGTTTTATTCATTTTATTTTTGTTCTTTTTCGGTTGCGGGGCGTTTTATCCGCTTCTTTCCGTGTCGGCAAACCATAGCATTCGTTGCCAGGCCTGCTAAGTCGATGCTCACGAACAAAAGAGAAACGGCGGCTAACGGAGCGGGCGTCGTCCTGCCTGAACACTGCCGTCATCACATCCTGTGAAAACCAGCTCCAATGCTCGGCCTTCCTAGACTGCAAGGGTTGCGTTCACGCTGAAAGGATGAAAAAATCCCAAAACGTCTCTTAGCTTTGGGATTTTTTCAACAATCTGAGCCTGATTTCAAAACAGAAATCCAGGCTTTTCTCTCTTAATCAAATTGAAATAAATCGCTTGATAAATAGCGTTCCCCTGTATCGGCCGTCATGCAGACGACCACTTTGTCGGAAGGGAGCTTCTTGGCCGTTTCAACAGCAGCGAAGCAAGCGGCTCCTGAAGAAGGGCCGACAAGGATTCCTTCTTCCCGCGCCAATCTGCGCGTCATCTCATAGGCTTCTTCATCCTTGATCTTTAAGATTTCGTCATAGACGTTTTCGTTTAAAATGTTTGGGATAAATCCCGGGCTTGTCCCGACAAGCTTGTGTTTTCCGGGTTTGCCGCCGGATAAAACAGGCGACCCTGCAGGTTCTGCCACGTGAACGGTTATTCCCGGAAATAAAGCTTTCAGCTTTTCGCCTGTTCCGGTAATCGTTCCCCCTGTCCCTGCTGTTGCAACAAATGCAGCGAGCGGTTTGCCGATTTCTTCTATTGCCCGGGCAATTTCCAGAGCGGTTGATCTCCGGTGAGCCTCCGGATTGGCTTCATTATCAAACTGCATCGGAATAAAGCTGCCTGGTATTTGCCGAGCGAGCTCCTGCGCTTTTTTGATGCTGCCCGGCATTCTTTCATCCCCCGGCGTCAGGACGACTTCGGCTCCGTACGCTTTCAGAAGATTGATACGCTCCTTTGTCATCGTATCAGGCATGACAAGAATGGCTTTGTAGCCTCTTGCCGCCGCGTTCATCGCAAGGCCGATGCCGGTGTTCCCGCTCGTCGGTTCGATGATGGTTGAACCCGGTTTCAGCAGGCCTTTTTCTTCGGCATCCAGGATCATTTGATAGGCCGCGCGGTCTTTTACGCTTCCGCTCGGATTAAAAGATTCAAGCTTGATATAAATTTGGGCCGCGTTTTCGGGCTGAACGCGGTTCAACTTGACAAGGGGCGTTTCCCCGATTAATTCTGCAATATTTTGAACGGCTCTCACAACTGTGCACCCTTTCTGAAAAACATGATTCTGTCAATATCCTATCATAAGGCCTTGGAAAGTGGAAAATAGAGAGGTTATAAGTCCATATTTTTTGTTAAAATATAGAGAAGACGAATGAGGAGGAAGCCATACATATGTCAGTCAAACCGCATTACTTTATTGGAATTCCAATTCCGGCGGAGCTTAGTGAGCCGCTTTATCAAACGGTCAGCAGCCGTCCGGAATTTTCTTTTCATAGATGGGTGCATCCTTTGGACTACCACATCACCCTCGTGTTCCTCGGCTCTGCTGAAAAGGAGCAGCTGGCGATGCTTGCTGGCAGCCTCAAGCTGATCTCTGATGAGACGGCTCCGTTTCAGCTTGCGATAAAACGTTTCGGAACCTTCGGAAAGCCGTCGGAGCCGAGAATTCTTCATGTGGAACCGGAATACTCAGCCGCTCTCTTCCATGTGAGGGAACAGGTGAAGCATGCAGCGGATGAGGCGGGCTTTGAAATTGAAAAACGGCCTTTTCATCCACATGTGACGGTCGCCAGAAAGTGGAATGGATCGGCCTCTTTTAACGGACGCCTGGAGCCGCTTGAAGACGCGGTGTCTTTTACGGCCCTGCATTTCACCATCTTTCAAACCCATTTAGACAGGCTTCCCAAATATGAGCATCAAGCCGTTTTCCATTTCGGCGAACGGCCGGCTGCAGAAAAGCAAGATTCGGAGATGAACGCAGATGGCACAGATTATTAAAATACAGGACTGTATTTCAAGGTATGAACAGGATCCTTATCATTATATCAACCAGTTTATCCGCTTGAAAAAGCAGCGCTGGCAGTCAATTAAAGAGATGTCTGAAAAAAAGAAAGAAAGCTTTCATCACGATAAAGGAGCCGCCGGTGATGAAACGTTCGGAAAAAGAAAGAATACATTTACATTAAAGAGAAAAAAAGAAGCATCCGATATTAATAAAGGAAAAGAAGCCGATGAATGGTTTAACGGACTGGACGGAGAAACGGATGAAAGCTTGATCGCAAGAATTCCTGCGGCAGGGGAAGAACTCGTATCGTTTTTTAAGGAATACGTGTACGAGTTTCAGCTGAAATGGGCAAGCTCGACAATCTCTGACATATCCAGGCTTTCCCGGGAAATAAAAAGCGATAAAATCCTGCACATTTTGGCACAGCAGCTCCCGGATTCATATTTCATCATGTATCGGCCGGTGCTGCAGGTGAATCAGGCTGCGGTAGAGCTCAGCGTCTTGATTCTCACTCCCCTTGAAATCTACTGTATGTCATTTCTTGAAGGTGAGAGGGACAGCGCATTTATCGGTTCCAAAGATCGTTTTTGGAAAGAAAAAACGGTAAGGGGCAAGGAACGGTCATTGTTAAATCCGGCTGTCGAGCTCCTCAGGACAGGCAAGGTTCTTTCCGGTTTGTTAAAGGGATCGGGGATTGAACTGCCTGTGCGCAAAGTCATCGTCAGCCGTACATCGTACATCGATTATCCGGAACCTCCCTACGGAATCGGCATTTGCGACAAGAGACACTGGAAAAAGTGGCTGGAGAAACAGCAAAAAAACTTCGCCCCGATTAAAAGCCAGCAGCTGAAAACGGCGAAAATTCTTTTGTCGCACGGCGTCTCCGACTCGGTGCGGAGGCAGGAATGGCTGAGCTGACCGACAGAACGTTATCCCGGCTTTTTCATACTATAAAATGGAGAATGGAATCATGAGCGATTGGTATATCATCATAAATCCAAAGGCGGGAAACTCGATGGCCTTCAGAGTATGGAAATCATTGCAGAAAGACCTCCAAAAGGCAAATATATCGTACCGCTCGTTTATGACTCAGCATCCCGGGCATGCTGAGGTGTTGGCAAGGCAAATATCAACGATGCAGGATGACAGGCTGAAGCGTCTTCTGGTGATCGGCGGGGATGGAACCGTCCATGAAGTGCTCAATGGTTTAGTCAGCTTGCGGGACATTCAGCTGAGCGTCATCCCGTCAGGCATAAGCAATGATTTTAAACGCGGCTTTGGCGTGAAAAAATCGAATGTCATCAAAGAAATGAAGCGAAAAGGCCAATCGCTGACCCGGACCTATGCCCTCGGAAGCTTTCATACGAAAGACAGTGAAAACGAACTTTATTTTGCGAATCATCTCAGCCTCGGATTTGATGCATGCACCGCCAAAAAGATGTCAGCTTTGCCGAAATGGACGGCTGCTCTCAGGCTGAATCATTTGATTCATCCGCTGATTTTCTTTGTCACGGCGTTTACGTTTAAACCGTTTGTTCTTTCGTATGAAAACGGGGATGACAAGCGTACGTTTAAAAAAATCTGGTTTGCGTCGGTTTCAAATCATCCTTACTATGGCGGAGGAATGAAGATTGCACCGAATGCGAATCCGCGGGATGAGCTTTTAGACGTGATCATTATTGAAGACCTGCCCGTCTTGAAAAAAGCCGGCCTCTTGTTTGCGATGATATTCGGCAAACACGTCGGCAAAAACGGTGTTACGGCATTTAAGACGAAAGACATCTATTTTCATACGAATGAGCGGGTGCTCTTTCAAGCGGATGGAGAGGTGATCGGCTGGGCGCCCGTTTTCATTAAAACAGGGACTGAATCCCTTCGATTAAGAGCATAAATCTTTCGAATGAAGGAGAGACTGAAATGCCGGGTATCAGCCGCCCTTTTGAAGCTTATCTCGATGAAATGAGAACGATCACTGTTTTAGTTCCGAAGAGCCGTGCGTCAAGCTGCAGTCCTCCTTTTCTGCTTGAAGATGATCAAGGAGAGAGGATAGAGCTTTCGGTAAAAGCGCAGGTGGAGCTTGAGGAACAATTCAAGTATGTTCTTGAAAGCAGCTGCACCGTTCCATTCGGAAGAGTTCACAAAGTATGCTGTGAAGAAAGCGTCTGGACAGACCTGCAAATCGGCTCTGTTACGAGAAGCGCGGCGTTTGACAAGGCTTTTTTTTATGACGGCCGCCTCGGCGCTTTTTATTCAAAAGGAAGTACTTTATTTAAGGTATGGGCGCCGACCGCGAGTGCGGCAGCGATCAAGCTGGAGGACCCTGATTCGCTTCAAACAAATACTTTTCAAATGATGCGCAGAAAAAAGGGCGTTTTTGAGGTAACGGTCGAAGGCGATCTAAACGGCTGGTCCTATTTATATGAGCTTTATGTAAATGGGAAGCCGTTATTGACAGTCGATCCTTATGCAAAAGCCGTTACGGCAAACGGTGAAAAAGGCGTTGTATTAGATCCAGAGGAAGTCAAGGTGGAAAAACACCGCGCTCCAAGACTTCACAGTCCGTGCGATGCGGTTATATATGAGGTTCACATCCGCGATTTCTCGATTCATGAAGACAGCGGTATGCGCCATAAAGGCAAATATGTTGCTTTTACTGAGGACGGAACTGAAACATCCGGCGGCTTCTCAACGGGAATCGCCTATTTGAAAGAGCTCGGCGTCACCCACATCGAGGTTCTGCCCTTTCACGATTTTGCCGGAGTGGATGAGCTGTCTCCTGATCAATCTTATAATTGGGGCTATAACCCCCTCCATTTTAATGCCCCGGAAGGAAGTTATTCGCTCGATCCACAGAACCCCAAATGCAGAATCACCGAGCTGAAAACAATGATTCAGTCGCTGCACAAACACGGCTTCTCCGTGATTATGGATGCCGTATATAATCATGTGTACAAGAGGGAAACGTCCCCTTTTGAAAAAACGGTTCCCGGGTATTTTTTCAGACATAATGAATACGGTTTTCCATCCGACGGAACAGGCGTCGGAAATGACATTGCTTCTGAGCGGCTGATGGTGCGAAAATATATTCTCGATTCTGTCCGCTATTGGCTGGAAGAATATGATGTCGACGGCATTCGTTTTGATTTAATGGGCATTCTTGATATTGAAACCGTCCGCCAAATCAGTACGCTTGCCGAGAATGTAAAGCCGGGCGTGCTTCTGTTCGGAGAGGGCTGGGATTTAAATACCCCGCTTGACAGCGGGCAAAAAGCAACATTGCAAAATGCCGGAAAAGTTCCGGCGGTCGGCTTTTTTAATGATCGGTTCAGGAACGCAGTCAAAGGGAGTACATTCGAGCTTAGCGACCGCGGATATGCTTTAGGGGACACCGGAAAAAAAGCGGCGCTTCAGCACGGTATTGCCGGTTCACCCGGATTCTTGCAGCCGGCACAGTCAATCAATTATGTGGAATGCCATGACAATCATACATTTTGGGATAAAATGGCCTTATGTTTTAAAGAAGATGCGGACACTAAACGGCTTAGGCAAAGGCTCGCGGTGTCGATCGTCCTGCTTTCGCAAGGCGTTCCATTTCTTCACGCCGGTCAGGAATTTTGCCGAACAAAGAATGGGGACAGCAACAGCTACAGGTCCGGAGATGACATCAATAAGCTTGATTGGGAAAAGCGTGCGGAGCTTTGCGAGGATGTCGAATATGTGCGCCAGCTGATCCGGCTGCGAAGAAGCCATCCCGCTTTTCGTCTGCAAAAAGAGGAAGAAGTCAAGGAGCATCTTTCTTTTATGGACGGTACAGGAGAGGTAACGGCCTACAAGCTGAAGAACATTGCAGCAATTGATCCCTGGAACGAAATCATAGTGGTGCATTGTCCGTTTGCAAAAAAGGAGACGCTTAAGCTGCCCGATCAGAAACAGTACTTGCTGCACTGCGATCCTTTTACGTTCTTCAATGGGAAGGTTCAAGCGGAAAAAAGGCTTCGGCTGAACGGCATCGGGACCTATGTTTTATACGAACCAAAAGGGATTTTTTAGTTTTGCTTGACGAAGTTTGGCGTCTAGCGCTAAAATTTAAAAGACGGCTATTGTTTAGCACAAATGACTCTCAATAGCCGTCTTTTTATTTGAATATAAAGAGACGACAATACAAGCAGTTTGCTGCCCGCTCTAGGGGGCAGATGCTTTTTAAAATCTTTTAATGAAATGATGGGTTGAAAATCGATATGAACTGGTTGGGACAATTACTAGGTAGCGAATGGGAGATTTCCCCCGCAGGAGGAGCTACAGGAGACGCATATTATGCAGAACATAATGGACAGCAGCTTTTTTTAAAGCGCAACAGCTCTCCTTTTTTGGCTGTCCTGTCCGCGGAAGGAATTGTTCCTAAGCTCGTTTGGACAAAACGAATGGAAAACGGGGATGTGATTACGGCACAGCACTGGCTCAAGGGAAGAGAGCTGAAGCCGAAGGATATGAACAGCCAGGCGGTGGCTGAGATGCTTCGGAAAATTCACAGCTCCAAAGAGCTTTTGGATATGCTGAAGAGACTCGGCAAACAGCCTTTTCAGCCAAGCTCTGTAATCACTCAATTGAAGCAGTTTATCCAGGCCCGGCAATATCCGATACCGCAGCTGGACCAGGCCCTTTTGTATCTGGAGCACCATCTTGAAGATGTACAGTCCGGAGAAAAGGTCGTCTGTCACTGCGATGTCAATCATAATAATTGGCTTCTTACAGATCAGAACCAGCTTTATTTAATCGATTGGGATGGAGCGATGATTGCAGACCCCGCGATCGATCTGGGGCCGCTTCTTTATCATTACGTTGAAGAGCGGGAATGGGGAAGCTGGCTCGAACGCTACGGCTCTTCTCTTACAGACAATCTCAGGCTGAGAATGGCCTGGTACGTATTGGCGGAAAAAGCAATGACGACACTCTGGCAAAAAGCGAAAGGCAATCAGGAAGGCTTTCACCAGGGGCTGGAACAGCTGCATGAATTAATGGAGCGTCTCGCCAGGTCCTCATGAAAATGAGTCGATATCTTCCACCCATTGCGTGAGATAATCCTGGTGCTCCTGAATGTGGTTGTTGATCGAAGCGGAAGATCTTCCCTTCTGGCTGTACAAATAAATGTCTTCCAAAACGCCTTTCAAGCCGGCGTCAAGATTCGTGTTTGCCATTAAAGACTTGATAATCCGCTCCATCTGTTCGCATTCAGCGACGGTTCCGGTGCAGTCTGCTTGATGGTCTGAGAGAATGTCTTTTAATAGATGAATCTGATTTTGCTGATTTAAGCCCATAATATTGGCACTTCCCTTCATTCTCGGAGTATATGGATTAAAATGTTCAGAAAGCTGTAATTTATACGCGAAAGACCCGGAGGCCGATCTTCGGTCTTTTTTGCTTTGGAAGAGGCCTTGCGGGATTCCTGCGTTTCATGGTATGTTGTAAGACGATATAACAGATAGAGGTGTAAGTACATGCGAATGCGTCACAAGCCATGGGCGGATGACTACCTGGCTGAAAACTCTCATATTGTGATCAGCGAGCCGTCTCAATACAAAGGGAAATGGCATTCCGTTTTTGGAAATGACAACCCGATCCACATCGAAGTAGGAACCGGAAAAGGGCAATTTATTTCAGGAATGGCCCTGCAAAACCCGGATGTAAACTATATCGGAATCGAACTATTTAAAAGCGTCATCGTAACCGCTGTTGATAAAGTAAAGCAGACAGAGGCGCCGAATGTAAAGCTCTTGAACATCAATGCCAATATGCTTTCAGACGTTTTTGCAGACGGGGAAGTCGACCGGGTCTATTTGAATTTTTCCGACCCGTGGCCGAAAAAGCGCCATGAAAAGCGCCGTCTTACCAATCATGCGTTCTTGAAAAAGTATGAGCAGGTGCTCGGAGGCAAGGGAGCGATTCATTTTAAAACCGATAACCGCGGGTTGTTTGAGTACTCCCTCACCAGTTTTTCCGAATACGGACTCGTTTTGACATTCGTCAGCCTTGACCTGCATCAAAGCGATTTTGAAGGAAATGTGATGACCGAATACGAAGAAAAGTTCGCCGCTAAAGGCCAGCCGATCTACAGAGTCGAAGCTGAATGGCGAACATAAAAAAACAGACTGCTTCCTGCAGTCTGTTTCAGCTTGTCGACAAAGTCACAAAAAAGTGGCTTGATCGACAAGCTTTTTTT
>ERZ1673782.19-NODE-19-length-65933-cov-22.437566_pt1 | contig 65933 bp, 72 predicted proteins | sample MGYA00580134_ERZ1673782 | MGnify/ENA primary metagenome ERZ1673782 (study PRJEB41219, sample SAMN04549594) | soil metagenome | isolation source: soil | place: USA: Texas, Big Bend National Park | collected 2009-03-17 ...
AATGGTTTGAATCGGCCACCAAAGAATATATTGAAAGCTTGCAGCCTCCGGAGCCTGAGCCAGACATAACTGATCTATTGAAAAAACAAAATGCCTTGCTCTCATTGCAAATTGCACGCCTTCAGGCCGATGTTGAAGCATTAAAAGGGGGCGGGGCATCATGAAGTATCCCACGCTTGCGGATATAAAACAATTCTATGATTGGGGGTGTTACACGGATGATGAGATGAGAGAGTATGTAAAAATCGACTGGATCACCCCGGCAGAGTATGAACAGATAACGGGGAGGAGCTATGATAAGCCCGCCGTCTGTGTGGATTTAGGAATGCCAAGCGCCCAATAAGGGTGTTTTTATTTTGCCTCAAAGGAGGTGAAAACGATGTGAGAACAGGAGGATTTCAGGACATGCCACAACCGAATGATTATGATGTTTTACAAAAAGAAATCGCAGAAATTAAAGCAGATCAAAAAACACAAGATCAGCGGATCACTACCCTCGAAAGAACGACTGACCGACATGATCAGCAGATCATTTCAATTAATGAAAAACTGAACAAGATCGAGGAAAACACAACTTGGATCAAGCGCAGCATCACTGGCGCGATCATTACAGCGGTTAGCACCGGCATCATCGGCGGCGCAATCGCTATCTTTTATAATCTATTGCAGAAATAAGGAGGAAAACACGAAATGAAAAACTTAGACAAAGGCACGGTCGTCCGGACGGTGCTTCTTTTTATTGCATTGGTAAACCAGACTTTGATTATGTTTGGAAAGGCAGCTTTGCCGATCAGCGAGGACCAGGTCAATACGCTGGCCGACGCCTTGTATTTGGCCGGCTCTGCGGCATTCACCATCATTACGTCTTTGGTCGCTTGGTATAAAAACAACTATGTCACCGGTAAAGGTAAGCAGCAAAAAGAAGTTCTGAAACAAAAAGGATTAACAAAATGAGGTTGCCGGCTGGCAGCCTTTTTTATTTAAAACAAATTTGGAGGGGTTCAAATGGTTAAAGTCGTGAAAAACTTTGTGAAAGTCAATCAATATACCCGGCCAGGGCTGAAGTTGGCAGGAGTGAAGGGGATTGTCATGCACTATACGGCCACGCCTGGCGCGTCCGCACTGAATGAGCGGAATTATTTCAATGGCACATGTATTTCTGATAAACGTTACGCTTCAGCCCACTATTTTGTGGACCGTAAAGAAGCGCAGCACATCATCCCTGAAAACGAAGTTGCGTACCATGCACATGATAAAAATCGCTGTTATGTGAGTTTCCTTAAACCAAACGCTAACACAAAATCAATTAGCGTTGAAATGTGTGTCGAAAAAGACGGCAGGATTCACAGTGAAACCGTTCAGAATGCTGCTGAATTGGTCGCCGATCTGTGCAAGCGTTACGGCCTTTCTACAGATAAGATTGTACGGCATTATGATGTGACAAACAAAAACTGTCCGGCTCCCTGGGTGAGCGATTCAAGCCAGCTGGCAGCATTCAGGAAAAAAGTTGATACCCTGCTTGGAAATAAAACAGTGTCAAAGACAACATCATCTACGAGCCAGTCAAGCAAATCCACAGGGACTATCCTGAAAAAAGGGTCGTCCGGTTCCCAGGTCAAGGCGCTGCAGAAACGTTTGATTGCCGCTGGCTTCTCACTGCCGAAATACGGGGCTGATGGGTCTTACGGAAATGAAACGGTGCAAGCTGTCAAAGCTCTGCAAAAGAAAGCGGGTATCGCGGGGGATGGAATTTACGGACCGGCTACAGAAAAGGCTCTCGCAGGTATTGAAGCGAAAAAGAAAAAGTCGTCCTCAAGCAGCAAAAAATCATCCTACCCGCTGCCGACGGGCATCTACAAAGTCAAAAGCCCGCTGATGAAAGGGACGGCTGTCCGGCAGATTCAGGAGGCTTTAGCTGCCCTCTATTTCTATCCGGAGAAGGGCGCGAAAAATAACGGTATAGATGGTTATTACGGGCCGAAAACGGCAAACGCGGTCAAACGGTTCCAACTGATGTACGGGTTGTCTGCGGATGGTGTTTACGGGCCAAAAACTAAAGTGAAAATTGAAGCTCTTTTAAATTGATCAAAAAAAGAAGACATTTCTGGATTTCCCAATTATAATATAAACAAGAGATTTAGGTGAGGGGTATTAAAAGATGTTCAATATAGGTTATGCAGTTATATGTGAGAATGCTTTTAATGATGGAAAGCAAATTATAATTAAAAATCCTTATAGTATAATTTCACCAGTCAATATACCGAGTAATTTTTCTTTCAACTTAGCCTTTTCCATCATAAAAGTTCCAGCACCAACAGATGAAGCTGATGCGGCTCTATTACAATTTCGTTTGAAAGATCCAGATGGAAATGACATAGTCATCTCAGATGCGCTGACAATTAAGGTTGGGAATCAAGAAGAAGATAGTCAAAAATATATGTATGGAGACGCGAATTTTAATTTTTCGAACATTGAATTTCTAAAAGAAGGAAACTATAATTTGGAAATGCATTTAGAAGGAAGATGCAAAAAAACAATTGAGATTCCAGTCATTAAACGAGACCATTTAAAGGAGTAGTTTGATGGGAATAATGAAAAATTCGTTGGATATACTGGACAGTAAAGGTTTATCTAAGGTTAATCAAACAGCTCTCCCTGAGGACGTTTCTTCTGCTTTGAATGAAGTAGCATTAAGTCGGCAATCGATAAGTGGGTATATTGACGGGAAACGTGCCATAAAATTTTTAGGAACAGAGCAATTTGGTGATGGTCAACATATAATGACAAATGATCCTGTTATAAATCATCCTTCGGATAAAGGAGTTGGATCTGTTATGGGGGATTCTAATATTGAACTTTTCCTCTCTGAAATAAAAGAAGACCTTAGGGAACGGGAAGCGAGAAACAGAGAAGATAATAAAGAACGAGAAGAGCGTTACGAAAAAAGAACAGCGGAAATCGAAAATCGAATAACAGATCTATATAGTAAATCATTAAAATCTATAGAAGAAAAATTAGATCAAAATCAAAAGCTGTTAGATAGTAAGTTAACCAACCTAGACACCAAAATAGGGCATATTGAAAAACAGGTTGATGAGGTTCACAATCGAACAAGATTTTGGGTTAACTTAATCGTTCCAAGTTTAGTGGCTATAGCAATTGGTATAATAAGCACTCTTGTTTCTCTTGGCGTTTTCAAATAATTCACCTCTTGGCAAAATCAATTTTATTATTTAGACTGAAGATTCTTTGTTACTAATTGGGAAAACGGAAGCAAATTGAATCTCTGTTGAAGTAAAAAAGGCCCTCTATCTGAAGAGGGCTTAGATTTTATAAAATCCAACTTGTCAATTGTTATTCATCACTATCCATTTCCCATATTTTTTGACCGTCTGCTAAATATACTGCATTTGGTGGATCATCATAAAGTGAAATTTCAACAAACGAACTTTTCCCTTCTCTTAACCAATTATAAACACTGCCGCCATAATTAGCGGGATGAGCCAACATATTATTTACTTTAAATACAGCTGCATGGTATTCTGTGTAATTTACATCGTCATCTTCTAATCCATTGTCTGTTTCGAAGATTGTATCTACGTTTCCCGTAATCTTAAATCCACTTTCCCATTCTATTATTAAATCAAAATCTTTATGGTCTTTTAATGTTTTTATTAAAGAATCGTATCCCATGAATATCCTCCTTTTCTTATGGGTGTGATGGTACTATATGAGCTCCGTTTTTTCCATAGTGTATAATCCCTCTTGTAGTCTCCACATACTTTTTAGCATCATGATCATAGTATTTTCCTATTACTTGACCACACTCTATTCTTTCCCTATCTTTTCTGAACATATCACCTTTTCCCGCAAACTTATCTAGCAATTCTTGTGCTTTTTTATTATCTCCATAGAAAATGCTTTTATTTGTACGGCCATTAGCTATTTCTTGTTTGTAGTTTGGTGTTCCTGGAATATGTTTTTCTTGAGCTCCTGGTTTAACTTTTGCAGGGAAACCATTTACTTCACGGTACGGACCTTTTGGTACGGATTGTTTGCCGTAGGAAGGTGTTTTATCTACCTTCGCAACTTTCTTTCCAGCTTCTTCACCTTTAAATAACTTGAAGCCGCGCTTTCCGTACTTAAATGCCTTTCCAAAAGGTGTGACACTCAATCCGGCCATCAAACGGTCACCATTATCTTTAACGATTTCGCCTGTCGCAAGGTCGTATCCAAACGCTGCTCTTACTGCATCATACACACCTGTAAATTCCATCGCTGTATCGAAATATTTAGCAAAGTCGCTTTTTTCCACATTCTCTGGAAGTGTGTAGGCGGGTTCTATCTTGACGATTGTATCACCGTCTATGTATGCCCGGTAAAGCGTATCGTTAAATACTCTATAATCTTTTTTTAGTTCATTCAATTCCTCTTGGGTGTACTCTTTCTTGGAAACCTTTTGTGTCGCCAATTTTTTTAATCGATCTGGATCGGCGAGTGTGTTTACGTCAGCATCTTCTTTGTCTCCGACTTTTTTCAACATGGCACCCATCGCTGTTTCTTGATTTCCACTCAGGTTATCCATCTCATCCGGCTTTAAAATCGAACCTTTTTGATAACCGGTGATTTCAATTTTGGGGCCGGTATACATCTTTTCGAGCCGCGCCATGTATCTCTGCATCGTCTCAAGATCGTTTTCAGCCGTTTTGAGGGCGTTTGTTTGCTCGCGGTCAAACGCATGCAGCTTTTCAAGTGTTGTGCTGATTTCCTTTAACGCTTTCTGATTTTGTTCATGAAAACCGCTATCATTCAAATCCGGTAAATCAACGATATGACTGACTTTTGCGATCGTGGCGTTGGTCTTGGAAACCAAATGTTTTGTTGTGCGATCAGCGGCATTTAAGCCATTCTCCAACTCGTGTTCGAGAAAGGACTGTGAAATAAATCCGTTATGGTTGGGTTCCAGAGAATTTAGCGCGCTTTTCATTTTCTTCAGCGTGGAACTGTATTCCTCTATGAAAGCATCATAGAACTGTAGAAAAGGGGTGTGGCATTCCTCATAAAACGCGCGGATCGCATCGCCGCCTTTTCCTTTTAAAGCATCATCAAGTGATGTGATGCCGTCAACGGCTTTTTTGACTTTGGCGAATTCGTCTGATTGTTTTTTTAATTGTTCGAGCGTTTGATCAATTGCATGGTGCAGCGCTTGAACATCCAGCGTCTTCATGGCATTCTCCTCTAATCTTTTTGGTTACAATCAGTATAGAGTTTACCACTATACGGAAACCAATCGGGGAATAAATCCTGTACACCCATGAAAATGAATCCTTTTACATAGATAATTAAGACTAGGTTCTTGTGGTAATCTATTGACTATTGTAAATAGGTTTGGTATAATTATAATATAGAAAGGAGGTGCTAAAGTGGACGAGGTAAGAAACTGGATTCTTGCCACTGCTGGAGTGGTGACCATATTCAAACACATTTATGATATATGGCAAAACGAAAGCAAAAAAAGAGGCAAGAAAAAGAAAAAGCGCTCCCGCCGGGTAAGCAAGAAGCGCTAAACATAGTGAGCGAGAGAAGGGGAGAAATCCCCTTGCTCTCCAATTCATTATATCACGTCCACAAATTATGAAACAATATTTTAAGCATTACAGCTCATTAGACATGGCAACTATGCTCATCCTAATAGCGGGCATTTTTGCAATTGATTTTGAAAAAGTTGGTACTCTGGGGAAAATCACAGGCATCATTTTATACCTGGCTGTGATAGTTACACTGTTAAAAGGATTAATTATGATTTGGAGCGAAAAAAGGCATGAAGGAAAACGAAAAAATTAAATTTATCCAAGATGAAGTTTTGACAGCTGCAGAAGCAGGCGAGCTCCTCGGGGTTACAAGGCAGCGTTTAAGTGCATTGGTGACTTCCGGGAAGCTAAAGCCTGTGAAGAAGGTTGGTACAGTTAGCTTGTTTCTCCGTGATCATGTGGAGGCTCAAAAGAAAGAACTTGAAGCTGGCAGGAAAAAATATCGGCCGTATGATGAATAAGATAAAACATAATGCTTTTCCGTTCTTTTTTTCGATGAATTTATGCAAAATTCGACAACTGTTATATGGTAAAATACCTTCATATTATATGAAGAGGGTGCGATGTTTTTGCTTAATGTAAAATTACCCTATCGTTTCACCAAGGATACGATGGGAGGACTGATTGACAAAGTTATTACAAAAGATTTTTTACCTAAAGATCAAGAAATCACATTTGACTTTTGTAGCCTAGACTATATAGAACCGAGTGGTGTTACCATTTTAAGTAATCTTTTTGAATGGTTAAAGGCGAGAGACGTAAGAGTGATATTAACGACTCCTAAAAAAGTACCTATTGGTAGGGACAGTGGCCTTAAATATTTGGATGATTCAATGTTCTTTAATCGCTATCTTAGAAAGACATTGTATAATAATTCAAGGGTACGGAAAACAACTTTAGAACTGCAGAACGTAACATATAGCGGCAGTTATCAGTGGTTGGGTTCGACCTTCATTCCTTGGTTATCGAAAGAAATGTGTCTTAGCCAATCATCCCTTGATACAATCAAAATGTGTTTTGGGGAAATTTTCAATAACATTAATGATCATGCTGAAGAAAATATCGGTTGTATATTCGCCCAGCATTATCCAAGGATTAATGAAATTCAAATATCTATTTCTGATTTTGGTATAGGCATACCAAACACCATCAGAAAAGTTGATCCTTTTCTAACTGATACAGAGGCTATAGAAAAAGCTGTTGAAGAAGGCTATTCTTCAAAGTCAACCCCACAAAACAGAGGGGTAGGTTTGTCGACCCTCGTAAAAAATGTTGTGGGAAATTACGGTGGAAAGGTTCACATTCAATCATTACGTGGTATATTAACATGTAAGCAGAATAATTCCAATGAAGTTTGGATAAAATCTAAACAGGGAAATAGTTATTATCCTGGCACATTCATTGAAATTGTCCTTGATACAAGGAACTTTGAAGAAGAGATTAATGATAAGGAGGAGTTCGAATGGGATCTGTAATCAAAGTTATTGACCACGTAGAACGTTGTTACTCCAATGAAGATGGACAAATAATTTTTGATATTATTGATCAAAAGTTCAGTCTTGGAGAAGAAGTGAATCTTTCTTTTTCAGGAATTAGTGGCGTTACTTCATCTTTTGTAAATACAGCTCTTATTGATTTGCTTGATAAATATGGATTTGACTTTGTCAAAGGACATCTAAAGTTTATTGATACTACTAAGCAAATTAATACAGCAATAAATGACAGATTTAAATTTGAAGTAAAAAAAAGAAAACAACTAATTAGCTGCTGAGGTCCTTTAAAGGGACCTTTTTTATACTCTCCATTTCATGCAATTCATTCTTTGGGCTTTGAGGAAAGAAGAATTTGAACCAGAATAAGTAGTTTTTTATGAGTAAAGCCCTTCAGCTGTGAGAAGGACTATTTTATTTCCACTCCAACAACATCCTCAAATTTAATGAGGTTGGTGTCTCCTTTAGAATCCAAGACATGGAAAGTTTTCTTCAACTGGTTTATGTAATGGATATGGCCCTCTATTTGAACGATCTCTCCGGTTTCCGGTCCGTTAAGCATTGGCAGCGGCTTAAATACAGAAAACTGAACTGGATTATTAAACTCCATTGCTTCACTTATGGCCATTTCCATATCCTCGATCTGAGACATGTCAAGAACCGGCCTTTTCACTTTGTTCTGATTGCTTTCTAATTCGCGGAGCAGGCCGACATGCTCGGGCAGCATCATGGCCGTCCATTTGATTGATCCCCGATCTTTCAAGTTGTCATCTTTCATGGTGTTCATCTCCTTGAAATGATTATAAGGGAACGTTTGTTCTATTCTCAACAAGAAAAATAACCCATCCAAAGTAAGCCCTCTTTAAAGAGAAGGCTTTTTATTTTGGTGGGCGAATTTCAATTATTATCGCACTTTTTTTAAGCTGATATTTTAGTGTCAAATTGCAAATTTCATTTGAGATTGAGTACTCAGGGTCTGCCTCTTTAAAAGCAGTTTGCAAGGTCTCTTCTTCAAAATTTAAAGTTTTCATTAATTTATACCCTGCCAGGGTGCCTGTGCTGGAAAAGTGTAAAACTTTGTCTTTATCAAAGGCCGTACTGATACGAAAGTTAATACCCATAAGTTCTTTATCTTTATTATGTATACTTGATAAGGTATAGCTTTTATGCTCTGCGTCATTATCAGTTTCTTTGGCTAAAATTTGAACATAGCTTCCACCATCAACCTTGAAAAAGTCCTCATCTTTTTGAAGGTGGGAAGGGATTTTTTCCTTACCGTCATAGATACCATTATCAATTTGTTTATTATATTCATCAATAAATTCATTTAGAGTAAAACCAAAATCACTCTTTGCTTCGGTGGTTTCTGTCTTCTCTTCAGCTGCAGCTGTCTGGTTATCAGTTTTATTTTGTGGTGCACTGCTGCATCCTGCTAACACCAAAAATAAAACCAGTAATATCTTTTTCATAATGATCCCCCCCTGGTTTTAAAACGAACATTTACATTTTAAAACAAATGAGGGGGAATTTCTATTAAGCCTTCTAACACTTGGCTTCAACAATGCTCTTGATGCTTTTTAATGACCACAAAAATGACCACATGACCACATAAACCGAGTTAATTCTAAAAAACATGTTTCCCATAATCTCCGCGTGTTTTACCTCTGTTTCACCCTGTTTAAATTGAAAAATACAAAGTCAACATGTTCGCCCTTCTCGGCAAGCCTGGCTTCGAAGAGAAAAAAGCAGAGCTTGAGAAGCGTTTGAATCAATAATTGAAAAAACACAGCCTCCGGACTTATTGTCCCGGAGGCTGTTTTAATTCGTATGACGGATGCTGAAGTCCGGTGGACGGATAAAATTCGTCATGTATGTAGACGAATCCTAATTTCTCCAATCGTTTTCGTGAAGCTGTATTTTCAGGATGATGTCCCGCAAACAGCTTTTTTGCCCGGATTTTGTTAAATGCGTACTCAATCATGGCTTCAGCCGCTTCAGATGCATAACCTTTACCCCAAGCTGAACGGACGAGATGAAAACCAAGCTCGTACACATCATTTTCCGGGTCATAGGGGCGAAGGCCGCAGCATCCGACGAATTCATTGTTGCTTGTTTTAAGAACCCCGTGTGTTTTATATTGTTCGATTTCCAGCAGCAAACGGTTTCTTATTTCGCCTTCGGTCATGATTCCGTCTGCTGTTAGATAATTGGTCACATCTCGATTTCCCCACAATGTCTTTGCCAAATTCAAATTCTCTTTCTTCCATAAAGAAAAGCCGATGCGTTTAGTTTGCAGAAAGTGGTTCATTCCGATCCCCCTGTAAGGCTGCTGTTCACCCTATTTTAACACAGCTACAGCCGTCGGGGCTCTCTAGGCTAATGATTCATCCCGTAAATCGTAAACGCGAGATAAGCCGCGAAAAAACTCCACAGCACATAAGGGATAAAGAGAATGGCCGCCGTTTTGTGAATTCGCCGTGTGATAAAGGTGAGCGAAAGAGCGGTAATGGCTACGAAAAAGGAGTCGACTGCGGCAGCAAGTAAGTTTTTTTGCGTAAATTGAAAATAGCTGAATGCCTGGTTAAACACATAGTTGATGATCAGCATGATCCAAAATGGCGCAGCTGCTTTTCTCATGTCATATGCAGCATACACGAGCGCCGCTGCTAATGAAATGAAGGCGAACAGCACGCTCCAGACGGTTCCGATCAAACGGCCTGACGGCGTCCAATCCGGCTTGTTTAATGACTCATACCATTCCCGGTCTACGGGAAATAAAATTCCTGCGAGTGAAAACAGTGCATATATAACGAGAAACACTATCACAGCCGTTACTATTTTTCCTTTCTTCAATAGAGGTTCCTCCCAAAAATAACCTTATAACATTGTCTTTCCCTATTTGTTCAAATATACTCATACCGCGCAAGCTTCTGAACCATACTAAAAAAATAAAACGGTTGGAGTGACACCATGGCATTTGTATTGGAAACATTGTTTCTCATCTTAACGGGCATTGTTCTGCTGAGAATTTCGGGAAGAAAATCAATTTCGCAGATGACAATTGCCACCACCGTCGTCATGATATCCATCGGAACGATCATCGTTCAGCCGATTATAGAAGACAGCATTTTTAAAACGGTGGCAGCTGCATCGATCTTTATCATCGTCCTTCTGTTGATCGAGTACTTGAAAATGAAATTTGATTTTTTTGAAAGCCTGATTGCGGGGAAAGCCGTTGTATTGATCGAAAACGGGGAGCTCCAGGAGCAGAATTTAAAAAAGCACCGCCTGACCGTCGACCAGCTGGAAATGAGGCTCCGGACACAGGGGATTTCAAAGTTAGCGGATGTGAAAAACGTAACGCTCGAATCAAACGGCCAGATCGGCTACGAGTTATCGGATGATGCCAAGCCTTTCACTATGGGAGAGTATAAAAAATTCCTGCGCATGCAAAACAACCTGCAGCAGCCGGAGGACAACCTGTTTAAAGAAATCACCGAAGGCCATCTGAACGAACCTGATAAGCAATTGCGCTAAAGTCCTGGCATATAAAAACGAAAAAAGGAGTTTTTTTCATGATAAGCTTACCTTCTGAACTGGAAAACCGGTCGTTTTCTCTTTATCACCTCGAACAGACGCTGAAGCCTCTCGGCTATGTGATCAGCGGCGGCTGGGAATATGACCGCGGCTTTTTTGACTATAAGATTGATGATGAGGACGGATACCTGTTTTTGCGGATTCCGTTTGAGGCGGAGGACGGACAGCTTGATTCGCAAAATGCGACGGTCAAGCTCGGCACGCCGTTTTTGCTTCGCCATGTCTATCAGGAAGCGCTGGATGACTACGTCGTTCAGGGGAATTTCCGCGCATCTTTTGACCAGTTTGCCGAACCGAAAGAAAAAGACGCCGATATTCCCGGCGTCTATGAAAAGCTTGGCCAATCGTATGTAAAAGAACTCGAAGAGGCGCTTCTTTCTTAAAGGGACAGCAGCTGGTCCGTCGGCTGTAGCTTGTACGAAAAAGAAGGAGACAGCACAGGCCCGTCTTTTTGGTGGACACCGATGATGAAAATGTCTTCCTTCATAAAATGGCGGATCACTTCTTGAAAAGACGCGCCCTCCATCGTCTTCGGAAGCGGAACCCGATGGACTTTGAAATGAATATCCGCTTCCGTAAAAAGCGGATCAGGAAGCTGGTCTTTAATGAGAAAATGCTGCAGCATCGCCGTTTTTAAAAGGTCCGCCGTACTGATGATTTGGTTGGCTCCGGCGCGCTCGGCATTTTTTTTCTGCTTTTCCGTCAAGATTTCTACAACGCAATACACCGACGGGTTCAAGCCTTTAACGGCCAGCAATGTTAAGACCGACTGCATGTCTGCAGATATTTCGCTTTTATGCTGATCGGCGGTTATAAAGACGATTTCAGCCTCTTCGATATTCGCTTTTTGCAGTGTGGCATCATCCGCTGCGTGTCCTCTGATGAAATGAATGTTTTCCATCAGGGGACCTTCCTTTAGCGTTTCATCAATGAGGACGATCGTTTTGTTTGAATCGGCGGCCTGGAGCGTCCTCATCAGCTTGTTGGATTTCTCGTTCCAGCCGATCAGGATCATATGCCCCTTGCCTCTGTAGTTCACCTTGCCTTCGGCGTAGCGCTGCTGCTTGCTGAAAGCGGCCGTCGCCATCGTTGCAAAATAGGCCGTGACAAACGCTGCCCCTATTAAAATCAGGAGCATGCCGACGATTTTGCCGAGCGCTGTTTTAGGGACAAAATCGCCGTATCCGACTGAGGACACGGTGATCAGGGCCCACCATATGCCTTCAAAAACATTTGAAAACTGCTGCGGCTCGACGAAGGTGATCAGCTGACCGAAAAGGAGGATCAATAAAAGGATAATGATTGCGATGCGGACATATATAGGCCACCTCAGCCATGCGATGAATACACGGTTTGATTTCATGCTTCTTCACCGTCTTTCCGCAGGGAAAATGATAAAATTTCTTTGATGATCGCATTTAACTTTTGATTGGTGCTAACTTTCCCGTGCTGTTCAATCGCTTGTCTGATCATCTCTGCCGTTTCTTCTTCAAATTCGATCAGCTGCTCGTCCTTTTCCGATTCGTTATAGAGAAGAATGAACGCATCAAGCCCTTCATTCATTTTATCGATCGCCGTGCTTAACTGTTCTTTTTCCTGATCCGTTACTTTCACCGTGTCACCACCCGAGTTCGCCTTTTTAATCAGTATATCCCTCTTTTGCAAAAATTTTTCAGGTAATAATAAACCTTCGTTAACCGACAATAACCGGTAGAGCTGAAGATTTTCGCTCCGGCGTCATATCGGTTCCCGTCCTTCCATACACTTTTTATAAACGAATGAGGGATGGGAGCGGAATGTCCTGTTTAATGAGGCTCTTTTTCATACTGATCGGAGTCCAGTTGATGGCGGCGTCGTCCATTCAATTCATTTTTGATTTAAACGCCGTGTATCATTCCTCTGATGAGGTGTTCTGGAGGGAATTTTTCAAGGAGCTGTTCACTAGGCCGCCTTTATACTTCATGATTTCAGGAATGGTGCTGATCTTTATCGGGGTTTGTTTGCCGCGAAGAAACAAATAGTGCACTTTTCTGTACAAAAGGAAATCCCTCGGGCTAAAATATATTTACAATTACAATTTTTAAACAACTTATCACAAGAGGGAAGATGATTGCATGAGCATGATTTTTTACTTGTTAACATTTGCTGCATTAGGTTTATCGATTTGGGCACAATTTAAAGTAAAGAGCAACTTTGAAAAATATTCAAAAGTAGAGGCGTCAAGCGGGAGAACTGGAGCCGAAGTGGCCAGACAGATTCTCGACCGAAACGGCCTTTACGATGTCCCGGTTGAACCGGTAAGAGGAACCTTGACAGACCATTATGACCCGACAGCACGCGTTGTGCGCCTGTCCGAACCCGTATACTACGGCCGTTCAATCGCAGCGGTTTCCGTTGCTTCCCATGAATGCGGACATGCCCTGCAGCACCAGGAGTCATACGGCGCACTTGTTTTGAGGCATAAGATGTTTCCGGTCGTGAACTTTTCTTCGGGAGTGGCGCCGTTTTTGTTTATCGGCGGAATGCTGCTCGGAAGCCTGAATCTGATCGGACTCGGCATCATATTGTTTTCTGCGGCCGTATTCTTCCAGCTTGTGACATTGCCTGTTGAATTTAACGCAAGCTCCCGGGCAAAAAGGATCATCGTTTCAGAAGGAATGATCCGCAATACGGAGGAAAGAGGCGTCAGCAAGGTGCTGGATGCCGCGGCTCTGACATACGTCGCAGCAGCGCTTGTTTCGCTGTTTGAGCTGCTGCGCTTCGTCGCAATTTTCCTGTCCGGTCGTAATGACTAACCATTCGTTTTAAGGAGGTGGCCCCTTACCATATTTGGTAAGGGCTTTTTTTGAATATCCTGAATCTCATACTCGTCATACTTTTAATTGCAGCTACGGCTTTTTTCGTTGTCGCCGAATTTGCGATCGTCAAAATCCGCGGCACAAAAATCGATCAGCTCGTTGAAAGCGGGGATAAGCGGGCGATTGCGGCCAAAAGAGTGGTGACAAATCTTGATGAATATTTGTCTGCCTGCCAGCTCGGCATTACCATCACCGCATTAGGGCTCGGCTGGCTCGGAGAATCGACATTCGAACAGATCATTCACCCGCTTTTTGAGTTATTTGGCCTGCCTGAGTCCGTTTTAAGAGTGGCTTCGGTTGTTGCCGCATTTATCATCATTACATTTTTGCACGTTGTGGTCGGCGAGCTTGCGCCAAAAACAATTGCGATTCAAAAAGCGGAAGCCGTCAGCTTATGGACGGCGAAGCCGCTCATTTTGTTTTATAAAATCATGTTTCCGTTTATCAAACTGTTGAATGGCTCGGCCCGGCTGTTAACGAAGCTGTTCGGGTTCCATTCTGTTAAAGAGCATGAAGTGGCGATCAGTGAGGAAGAGCTGCGGCTTATGCTGTCTGAAAGCTATAAAAAAGGGGAAATCAATCAGTCTGAGTATAAATACGTCAACAAAATTTTTGAATTTGACAACAGGCTGGCCCGGGAAATCATGGTGCCGAGAACGGAGATGGCGACGCTTTTGGCCGATCAATCCATAAAAGAAGCGATTGAAACCGTCATTAATGAACGCTACACGAGATATCCGGTTATTAAGGACGATAAAGACCATATTATCGGAATTGTCAACAGCAAGGACTTGTTTAAATCGTATTTTCTCGACGAGACGATTCCTTTAACTGACTTAATGAGGCCTGTCATCAGGGTGATTGAGAACATACCGATCCAGGAGCTCTTGATTCGCATGCAGAAGGAACGGATCCATATGGCCATTCTTGTTGATGAGTACGGCGGAACGGCAGGGCTGGTTACGGTAGAAGACATATTAGAGGAAATCGTCGGAGAAATCAGGGATGAGTTTGATCAGGACGAAATGCCGCACATTATAAAAAAAGGCGAACATCATTATATTATGGACGGAAAAGCTTTAATCGACGAAGTGAATGACCTCCTTCATATCGCGATAGAAAACGAAGAAGTCGATACGATCGCCGGCTGGCTTTTGACGCAAAAGATGGAGCTGAAAAACGGGGACATCCTTAAAACTGAGGGGTGCGAATTTAAAATTCTTGATGCTGAAGATCATCATATCCGTTTCATCGAAGTGAAAAAAACGGATTTTTAAAAACAGCTGCGGTTGGCCGCGGCTGTTTTTTAGTTCGATGGCCGTTCCTTATTTCAATAAAATGGATATTTATTCAAAGATAAGAGGATATATCTATGGAAAATCATGACTTTTTACGAATGTGCACCTTGTCGTTCTTTTTTATAATATGATGTATAAATATGAGGAGGTTTTTAATACGTGAAAAACAGCCATTTGCTAAAATCCATTCTGCTATGGGGTGCCGTATGCATCATAGTGCTGGCAGGGCCGCTCTCAGCATTTGCCGCTTCGTCATCAAACCCGTCGGATAAATTGTATTTTAAAAACAAAAAATACTACATATTCAACAATGTATGGGGAGCCGACCAGGTCAGCGGCTGGTGGCAGACCATTTATCATAATAGTGATTCAGATATGGGCTGGGTGTGGAATTGGCCGAGCAATACAAGCACGGTAAAAGCTTATCCGTCGATCGTCAGCGGCTGGCATTGGACTGAAGGCTATACTGCGGGCAGCGGCTTCCCGACCCGATTGTTAGATCAAAAAAACATCAACACGAAAGTCAGCTATTCGATCAGTGCGAACGGCACGTACAATGCCGCATATGACATTTGGCTCCACAATACAAACAAGGCAAGCTGGGGTTCGGCTCCAACCGATGAGATTATGATCTGGCTCAATAACACAAATGCCGGACCTGCCGGTTCTTATGTCGAAACTGTTTCGATCGGCGGGCACAATTGGAAAGTATATAAAGGCTATATTGATGCTGGAAGCGGCAAAGGATGGAACGTGTTTTCATTTGTCAGAACGGCAAACACCCAACGTGCGAACCTGAATGTTCGGGATTTCACGAATTATCTTGCCGACTCCAAACATTGGCTTTCCAAAACAAAGTATGTCAGCAGTGTGGAATTCGGGACGGAAGTTTTCGGAGGCACAGGACAAATTAATATTTCCAATTGGGACGTAACAGTCCGCTGATGGATTCACACCGCTCTTTCACAAAAAGAGCGGTGTTTAATTTATTCCTAATGTTCTTTTTTAGGCGTTCGCAACTGAAATATTACGATACCATCCTTACGTATTGCCGTTTATCTTCATCCTGTATAACCACTCCAAGCTTTGCCAGGTCTTTGCGCAGAATTTTTGCTTCTTCATGTTTATTATCCAGTAAAGCTCGTTCTCTGGCTAAAAGTAGCGTATTGATATACGAGGGAAAATCGGGGTGATCCGCAACCCAGCGTTGATACTTATTCTTAAAGGGATCTTCGTCTGCCCATTTATAGCCGTGATGTTTAAAAGCACTTTCTGCTAGCGCTCTCTTTGATTCAAGTTGTTCACGGTACAATTCAGTGCCCTTATGACCAAGAACAACAAGATCCTTCTTCTCAAGATAAATTGCAGAAATGTCTTTTTTCTCAATCACTTCTTCTTTCTCTTTAAACAACAGCTTCACGTTTTGATCAGAAATGAACACTTGAAGAATTTCAGTGAAAATATATTGTGAAAAAAATAGGCCGGCAACGATTCCGATAAATGCAGCGATAATTGAAACCCAGAAACTGTTTAGTGATGTGATAAATTCCAAAGGCCCTTTAAAAGGAACGATTGGAATGGTCAATACCCAATCGGCTATAACAGGCAAAAACCATCCAAGAACAGCTCCTAAAACCGGTGGAATGATCCAATATAAGGTTTTCTCTATTTTAGACAATCCAATAATCGTTTCCTGATTCAAAATCTTTCACTGCCTTTCATTACATTACTGACTGCTGTTTCCCATACTTTTTTATAATCCATCTCAATTCCTAAAATCATAAAGTTACCCAAATTATCAATGATCAGGGCAAGGGAGTGTGCATTCACTTTGGTGTTTTTAGAAGAGATGACACCGAGTTCGACACCGTAGGAAAGCAATGCTTCAAAACCTTCTAAGAATTGTTCCATGATAGATTTAAGCTTTTTCTCATATCTTGGTTTTTGTGCTGCACTTAAAACAAACTCGTGTACCACTTTTAAAGCAGGAGAGTTATGTTTATACTCTTCAAAATAGCGTACGCCGTCTGTTATTAATCGTTTTTTAAAGTTCTCCTTCGTGTACTCATTGATTGAAAAATATTCAGAGAAATTGTGATCATCAAATACGATGTGAAATAGATAATCGATAAGCTCTTCTTTAGAAGGGAAATAATAGTAAATAGCCGGTTTAGAAATGCCGACTTCCGATGCAATCATTGAAAGGCTCGTGCCTTTTAGGCCGTGTCGGGCAATAAGAGTAAATGCTGCTTCAACAATCGCATCTTGGGTGTTCATTTTCTTTTTCATTGAAATCATCCTTAGCATAATCTATATATTTATTTTACTTACCGATAGGTAAAAAAGCAACTGTAATTTATGCTTTACATATTCTGTATTAACAGATGCTCCGTTTCAAAAGGATTAAAGCTTCTTTCACCTACTCTTGCCGTCACCCTTGCTGTCTTCAAAGGATTTATAGTCCGCAAAGCATATTTAGTATTGAGAAACGTATAATCGTTGGTATATCAAAGTTTATAGGATGTTTATGTTCGGAGTCTAAAAATATTTTATTCATATATCATAATGTCTTCACAACAAGGGGTGTTTGAATGGCAAGGGCATGGTGGAAAGAGGCAGTCGTTTATCAAGTGTATCCGCGCAGTTTTATGGATTCGAACGGGGATGGCGTCGGAGATATCAACGGGATCAGAGAGAAGCTTCCGTATATCAGGGAGCTCGGGGCAGATGCCATTTGGATTTGTCCGGTCTTTGATTCTCCCAATGCAGATAACGGCTACGACATCAGGGATTATCAAAGCATCATGCCGGAATTTGGCACGATGGACGACTTTGACGACCTATTAACTGAAGCGCATCAGCTCGGAATGAAACTGATCATCGATCTTGTCATCAATCATACGAGCGATGAACATCCTTGGTTTATCGAATCAAGAGCAGAGCGGAATTCCGGGAAACGGGACTGGTATATTTGGCATGACGGAAAGGACGGAAGCGAACCGAACAACTGGGAAAGCATATTCGGCGGCTCAGCCTGGACTTATGACGAAAAAACAGAGCAATATTATCTGCACCTTTTTCACGAAAAGCAGCCTGATCTGAATTGGGAAAACAGTGATATGCGAAGCGCTCTTTATGACATGATCAACTGGTGGCTTCAAAAAGGAATCGACGGATTCAGGGTTGACGCGATTTCGCACATTAAGAAAAAAGAAGGGCTGCCGGATCTGCCGAATCCGGAAGGGCGCCCTTTCGTGCCTTCATTTGCTTATCATATGAATGTCGAAGGGATTATGGCGTTATTGCAGGATGTAAAAGAGAATACGTTCGCCGGGTATCCACATATCATGACAGTCGGCGAAGCAAACGGTGTCAGCGCTGAAGAAGCGGAGGACTGGGTTGGAGAACCAAACGGTATATTCAGCATGATTTTTCAATTTGAACACCTCGGGCTTTGGGATATTGAAGGCGGAGAACCCGATATCCCCGAACTCAAGCGGATTTTGTCAAACTGGCAATCTGCTCTTGAAGGAAAAGGCTGGAACGCGCTTTTTATCGAAAATCATGATCAGCCCCGGGCCGTTTCAGTTTGGGGAGATGACGGGAAATACAGAACAGTCAGCGCGAAGGCCTTAGCTGCAATGTATTTTTTGATGAAAGGCACCCCGTTTATTTATCAAGGGCAGGAAATCGGAATGACAAACGCGATTTTCTTAGATATAGACGATTATGATGACGTCTCGATTAAAAATTATTACCGGATTCAAAAAGAAAAGGGCCGCTCACACGAAGACATCATGAAGGCGGTATGGAAAAAGAGCAGGGATCACGCGCGCACGCCTATGCAATGGACTGATCGGCCAAATGCCGGCTTTACCAAAGGGGAACCGTGGCTGCGCATGAACGAAAATTACAAGCTGATCAATGTCGTTCATCAGCAGCATGACCCCCGGTCGGTCTATCATTTTTATAAACGGTTAATCGCAATCAGAAAACGGTATGACGTCTTCATCGACGGATCATATAAACTGCTTCTGGCTGAGGATCGGCAGATTTTTGCATACTTGCGAAAGCTTGAAGAAGAAACCGCCATCGTGATCGTGAACCTCAGCGCACGCCAGGCGTTTTACCATCATCCCGCATATCCGTTATGTTCGAACGGACTGCTGCTGTCAAACTTGGATATCAACGCGCACAAGCACCTCACATCTTTCATGATGAGACCCTATGAGGCGCGCGTTTATTTGATCAGACAGGAAATCGGCGATTTGTAACGAATTGAGAAAGGGTGCCAAGAAAGGAGCGGATTCGTATGTTGAAAAAAATACAGATTCAAACAAACCGGCGCGATGAAATGCTTGATATCACAAATGACGTCCAAAGATTCATCTCAGAAAACGATGTTTCCAGCGGCGCTGTTATCGTCTACTGTCCGCATACGACGGCAGGCATTACGATCAATGAAAATGCCGACCCCGATGTCAAACGCGATATGCTGAGAAGGTTCGATGAAGTGTATCCGTGGGAAGATGAGCTTGACCGCCATATGGAAGGGAATACAGCGGCGCATTTGAAAGTGAGCACGGTGGGCGCATCGCAGCATATATTGATTGAAGGGGGCAGGCTTGTCCTCGGGACTTGGCAAGGCATATATTTCTGCGAGTTCGACGGCCCGAGGCACCGGACGTGCTATTTTAAAATTTTATCCGATTAAAAGGAGGAAATAAAAGTGAATCAGTTCATGGAACGCCTCTCTTTGTCAAAGCCTGTGATCCAGGCGCCGATGGCGGGCGGACCGACAACGCCAAGGCTCGCCGCAGCCGTATCTGACTGCGGCGGCTTAGGCGGCCTTGCCTCCGGCTATTTGACGCCGGAAGTTCTTCGACAACAGATTCTGGAAACAAAAAAGCTGACATCAGCCGGGTTTCAAGTCAACCTCTTCATTCCGGAAAAACGGGAAACCGTCAGCCGGGAAGAATATGAAGGGTGGCAGGAGAAGATACCTTTGGCGCATTCGGCTTCACCCGTGACAGATGAGAGACAAGATTGGGGCGATTTTTACGAGAAAATAGAAATCATTCTAAAGGAAGGAATCAGCGCCGTTTCATTTACGTTTGGCCCTCCGCCGGCCGATGCCGTCAAGGAACTGAAAGACCGAAACTGCTGTTTAATAGGCACCGCGGTTTCAGTTGAAGAAGCCGTGCTGCTTGAAGAACTGGGGATGGATGTCATCGTTGTTCAAGGTAGTGAAGCGGGCGGCCACAGGGGAGCCTTCTTGAAAACGAAGGGAGAGCCTGCTGTCGGCTCGATGTCCTTAATTCCCCAAGCGGCAGATCATGTGTCGGTTCCGGTTATCGCAGCGGGCGGCATTTTTGACAAAAGAGGTGTTGCTGCAGCTTTTGCCCTCGGCGCACAGGGCGTTCAAATCGGTACCGCTTTTTTGACGTGCGAAGAAAGCGGAACACACCCTGCCTACAAACAAAAATTGTTCGAAGCGGTTGAAACCGACACAAGCCTGACCCGTTTGTTCTCGGGGAAGCCGGCAAGAGGCATCGTCAATCAGTGGATGGAAGACAGACGCCAGGAAGAAGCTGAAGCGCTGCCTTATCCTCTGCAAAACACGCTGACGCAACCGATGAGAAAACAGGCGAAGCTTGACGGGAATACGGATAACATGTCATTGTGGGCCGGACAGAGCGTGCGGGCCACCGTCGAGCAAACGACGGTGAAGGAGCTGATGGATCAGCTTGTGCCGGCCGATGTGCTATCTGATCATTTGAATTAATGCCGGAATATCAACCCGCGTCACTTGGGAAAGCAGATAGGCGGACGTCTGTGCATGAGGCTTTCTCAGCCCGTTCAGTTTTTCAATGATTGTTTCGCCGCTTAAGATCCCCAGGCCGTGTGCCGCATAGAGATTATTTTCAAGTAAAATAGCATTTTCTCCGCGCCACTGCGGTCTTGAGGGATCGAATTCAGGGTTCTTGAAATACAGGCAGTCTCCCGGAAGGTAGTCGTTTCCTTTATCCGTATAGATCGGCAGCCGCTCATAGTGCCAATCGTATAAAATGATCCTTTGATAATTCCGGTCAAATGTCTGGTCGCCGATCGTTTTGAGAAGCGCCATATAAAAAATGATGACAATCGCAGTCGCGCACTCAAAAGCATAAGAAGGGCCGCTTTCAAAAATATTTCGAATCGCCTTTGAAGCCGGTGCCCTGTACTTCAACTCCAAAGCCCCCTCAGGCGTCACCCTCCAAAACTCTTCATTCCCGTATGTCTTTGAAAAGGTGGCAAACTTCGCTCCGCTGTTGATCAGCTCTCTGGCCGATTTGACGGTATGCTCTCTGAATCTCAGCTCAAATAACAGTTCTGAGATTGAACCGTATCTATATCCGGACGGCATGGCCAGCATCCGGTTTGCGATGTCTCTCTGCGTCTGACTGACATTCAGTTTTTCGATATCCTCAGGACGGAGCCAGTAGCCCGAAACACTTATCATAGGATACACCCTTTTCCTTTTTTATTAGCGTATGCCTGATGCTTGGGCAGGAAAACGGTCTAATTTTCCGCTTTTTTTATTTAAAAAATAGACCCCGTCTCCGATAAAAGTAGAGAAAGGGGAATCACACATGAAAAAGCTTTTAAATTGGACGAAACGTCCTTCTATTTCTAAAAAATTAATTTTCTCATTTATATTCATTTTAACAATTCCGATCTTGGTTCTTTCGGTTACTTCATATTTTACGGCCAGCAGCACGCTCGAGGATGAGATTTTGAGAAGTGCGAAAGACAATATCGATGAACTGAACGACATTATTCAGCAAGATATCGGCAGCAAGGAGACTTCCATTGCGTATTTCAGCGAATGGATTGATCAAAAAGCGTACAAAGAGAAAGGCCAGACTGCAATTAAACAACGGTTTGAGCAGTTTGCAAAACAGAATCCCGACGTCGAACTCGTCTTCACCGGATCGGAAGATAGTGTTTACGCACAATATCCGAATGCTCCACTGCCCGACGGGTATGACCCGGTAGAACGCGACTGGTACAAACAGGCTGTCCAGGAAAAAGGGAAAACGATTGTAACTGAACCTTATGAGTCTGCATCAACGGGGCATATGGTCGTCACGATCGCCAAGCAGAATAAAGACGGTTCTGGCGTAGTCGCCCTTGACTTGAACATTGACAAGCTGATCAAATCGGCAAACAGCATCAGCATCGGAAAAACCGGATATGCATTCATCATCGGCGAGGGGAAAACGTATGTCGCCCATCCGAAAATTAAAGCCGGCACAGAAGCAGAAGCTGATCTGACAGAGCAAATGTTCAGCAAAGAGAGCGGCTTGTTCACCTTTAATGAAAAAGGCAAAGAAAAGAAAACGGTCTTCACGACAAACAAACTAACCGGTTGGAAAATCGGCGGAAAGATGAATACAGCAGAGATTAAAGACGCTGCCCAGCCCGTGCTTCACATGGCAGTCATGACATTGGCAGGCGCGATTATTCTGGGCGGAATCCTTGTTTACTTTATCGTCCGCGCGATCAGCAAGCCTTTAAATCAACTCGTCTCTTCTGCAAAAAGCATCAGCGAAGGAGATCTGACACAAAAAATCGATGTCCGCTCCAAAGACGAATTCGGCCAGCTGGGCACAAGCTTCAACGAAATGGCTGACTCGTTGCGCTCGCTGATCAGCACGATTCAAGAATCGGTCGACAATGTGGCATCTTCTTCAGAGCAGCTGACGGCAAGCGCGGACCAGACAAGCAAAGCGACCGAGCACATTACATTAGCCATCGAGCGGTTCTCAAGCGGCGCTGAAAGTCAAAGCGAAAAAGTCGAAGAAAGCTCACAGCGGCTCAGCCAAATGAATGAGAAGCTGAATGAAATTGCAGGCGTGTCAGAATCGATTACAGAATCCTCGGGTAAATCGACGGAAATTGCCGAAACAGGCGGAGAGCTCGTCCAACAAACCGTCGGGCAGATGAACTCGATCAACAGGTCTGTCAAACAGGCTGAACAGGTTGTCAAAGGGCTTGAAGCGAAATCGAAAGATATCACCGCGATCCTGCGCGTCATAAACGGAATCGCCGATCAAACGAATTTATTAGCTCTGAACGCCGCCATCGAGGCAGCGCGGGCCGGCGAATCAGGCAGAGGCTTCTCGGTTGTCGCTGAAGAAGTCAGAAAGCTTGCGGCTCAATCAGCGGGATCGGCAAAAGAAATCGAAGCGCTGATTCAGGATATCGTTAAGGAAATCGAACATTCGCTCAACATGTTCAAATCGGTCAACCAGGAAGTACAGTCAGGACTCGAAATTACCGAAGAAACGGAATCTAGTTTTAAACACATTTACGACATGACAAACGAAATCGCAGGCAAGCTGCAAACGATGAATGCCGCCGTAGAGCATTTATCAACAGGTTCTCACGAAATATCCGATGCGGTCGAAGAGATCGCCGACGTATCGCGTGAAAGCTCTGCCGGCATTCAGGACATCGCCGCTTCAGCGGAAGAACAGCTGGCTTCCATGGAAGAAATCAGCTCATCCGCTGCAACGCTCGAACAGATGGCTGAAGAGCTGCGCGATTTAACGAAAAAGTTTAAGATTTGATGAAAAGAGGCTGCTGGTCAGCCTCTTTTTTCAGTTCTATCTTCAAGAATTTTCAGAAATACTTTTTAAAGTTTTTTAATATGCAAAAGTAAATGAAAGCTCCGATATTAGTTTCATAATCTAGAAGCTAAAGGAGTTATACTAAATGAAAAAGATATTGGACTGGCTTAAACGTCCGTCTATCTCAAAAAGGCTGTTTTTCAGCTTTATATTGGTTTTAACTTTGCCGATTTTGGCCTTATCCTATAGTGCGTACCAAACGGCGGGAAGCTCTCTTGAAACGGAAATCATGAGAAGCGCACGCGATAATGTCGAACAGCTGAATGAGATCATAGACCAGAATATCGGAGAGAAAGAGGAGGCCGTCTCCTTTTTCAGCGGCTTGGTAAATGAAAAGCTTTATCAAGAAAAAGAGAACGCATCACTCGTAGAAAGACTCGAGCAGTACGCCAAGCTGAATCAGGATGTGGAAGCGATCTACACAGGTTCAAAAGACGGCAAGTTCATCCGATATCCCGCCGAGAAAATGGCGAAAGGCTATAACCCGGCGGACAGGGACTGGTATAAGCAAGCCGTTGAAAATAAAGGAAAGGTGATCATCACAAACCCTTATAAAACAGCGTCAACCGGAACGATGGTCATTACGATTGCGAAGCAGACGGAGGACGGCTCAGGAGTTGTTGCCGTCAACATGAAAATCGATGAACTCATCAAAGCGACAGAGCGCGTCAACATCGGAAAAAGCGGCTTTGCGTTTATTTCAAGCAATGACAAAAAATATGTTGCCCATCCGACAATCGAAGCCGGAACCGAAGGCAAAGGCGACTGGGTTGGACAAATGTACGGCAGTGAGAAAGGCGATTTTCAATATACATTTGAAGGAAAAGAAAAGAAAATGGCTTTTACGACGAACAAGCTGACCGGCTGGAAAATCGGCGGAACGATGTTCACAGATGAGATATCAGAGGCCGCCCAGCCCGTCTTCCACATGGCGATAATCATTTTGGCAGCGGCGATCGTGCTCGGCGGCATTCTCATCTACTTTATTATCCGCGGAATCAGCAAGCCGTTAAGCGAGCTCGTGTCATCCGCAAAGAGCATCAGCGGAGGCGATTTGACGCAAAAAATCGAAGTCCGTTCAAAAGACGAATTCGGTCAGCTCGGTACAAGCTTTAATGAAATGGCCGAATCGCTGAGATCTTTAATCAGCGTCATCCAATCATCAGTTGACAATGTAGCTTCTTCATCTGAAGAGCTTCATGCCAGCGCGGCGCAGACAAGCAAAGCGACTGAGCATATTACAATGGCCATTGAACAATTTTCCGACGGAAATGAAAGCCAGAAAGAAAAAGTGGAAGCGAGCTCGCATCAGCTGAATGAAATGAACAACGGGTTATATGACATGTCAAAAACATCAGCTGCGATTACCGATGCGTCGCTGAAATCGACTGAGATTGCCGGCAAAGGAGAAGAGCTTGTTCAAAAGACGGTCGGCCAAATGAACTCGATCGATCGGTCTGTCAAGCAAGCGGAAGCGGTCGTCAAAGGACTTGAAGCCAAATCCAAAGATATCACAAGCATTTTGCGCGTGATTAACGGAATCGCCGATCAAACGAATCTGCTGGCGCTCAATGCCGCGATCGAAGCGGCAAGGGCCGGGGAATCGGGCCGCGGCTTCTCGGTAGTGGCTGAAGAAGTCAGGAAGCTCGCCGCACAATCCGCCGACTCGGCGAAGGAAATTGAACATTTAATTCAGGAAATCGTCAAGGAGATCGACAACTCTTTGAACATGTTCAAATCGGTCAATCATGAAGTACAGTCAGGACTTCGAATCACCGATGAAACAGAGACAAGCTTCAAAACGATTTACGATATGACCAATGATATCGCAGGAAAGCTGCAGACCATGAATGCCGCTGTCGAGCAATTGACGCAAGGTTCCCGCCAAGTCGCGGGCGCGGTCGAAGAAATCGCTGATGTATCGAGAGAAAGTTCGGCAAGCATTCAGGACATCGCTGCTTCAGCCGAGGAGCAGCTTGCCTCCATGGAAGAGATCAGCGCCTCCTCCACGACATTGGCGGAGCTGGCTGAAGAACTGCGTGATTTGACACAGAAATTTAAGATTGAATAGCTTTAAAACATCCGGTTTTCCTCCGGATGTTTTTTTAGTTATTTTAGACTATAAAAAGTTATAAAATGCATATAAAAACTTTTAAAAGAATCCGATATTAGGGATATAACAGAAAAGAGGAGTCAACAATTCTATGTCAAAGATTGTCAATTGGGTGAAGCGTCCCTCCATTGCAAAGAAATTAATTCTTTCATTCTTGCTTATTTTAACCGTTCCAATCATCGTCCTTTCCTATAGTGCGTATCAAACGGCAAGCAGTACGCTTGACGGAGAAATCATGGACAATGCGCGCGAAAACGTTAACCAGTTGAATGAAATCATCAATCAGAATATCAGCCAGAAAACAAACGCCATGTCTTATTTCAGCGGGTTCATTAAAGAAAACTCTTTTACAGGGAAAGAAAGCGACGCTTTAAAAGTGAAATTCGAACAGTTCGCCAAGCTTCATCCCGATGTTGAAGGGATCTTAACCGGTTCAAAGGACGGGAAGTTCATCCGCTACCCGGATCAAAAGATGCCGAGCGGATATAATCCGGTAGAGCGGGACTGGTATAAAAAAGCCGCTGAACACAAGGGCGAAGTCGTTATCACAGACCCCTACAAAACGGCGTCAACCGGAACGGTGGTTATCACCATCGCCAAGATGCATGAGGACGGCTCCGGCGTTGTCGCCGTCAATATGAAAATCGAAGAGCTCATTAAAGCGACAGAACGCGTAACCATCGGGAAAAAAGGCTTTGCCTTTATCACGAGCGCTGATAAAAAGTTTGTCGCCCACCCGAAACATGATGCGGGCACAGATGTCGAAGGCAGCTGGGCGGAAAAGGTATATGCGAATGACAAAGGAACATTCAAATACACGCTTGACGGCGAAAAGCAGATGGCTTTCGCGACCAACAAGCTGACCGGCTGGAAAATCGGCGGAACCATGTATATCACTGAATTAAAAGAAGCCTCACAGCCTGTGCTGAATGCCGCTCTGATTACGTTGGGCGCCAGCATCATCATTGGCGTGCTTCTCATGATTCTCATTATAAGATCGATCACAGGGCCGCTCCGCGAACTCGTTTCCTCTGCGAAAAGCATCAGCGGAGGCGACCTGACGCAAAAAATCACTGTCCGTTCAAAAGATGAAATCGGACAGCTCGGCACAAGCTTCAACGATATGGCTGAATCGCTGAGCTCTTTAATCAGCGTTATTCAGACATCGGTTGAAAACGTCGCTTCTTCTTCAGAGCAGCTGACTGCGAGCGCGGATCAGACAAGCAAGGCGACAGAACATATTACATCTGCGATCGAACAATTTTCAAACGGAAATGAAAGCCAAAATGAAAAAGTGGAAATCAGTGCGCAGCAGCTGGCCGACATGAACAGCCGCTTGCATGAAATGTCCAAAGTCTCAGCATCCATTACAGAATCATCCATTCAATCGACGGACATTGCCGGTACAGGCGGGGAGCTTGTTCAAAAAACGGTCGGACAGATGAATTCCATTGATCATTCCGTTAAACAAGCGGAATCCGTCGTGAAAGGACTTGAAAGCAAATCAAAAGACATTACGGCGATTCTGCGGGTGATCAACGGCATCGCAGACCAGACGAATTTGCTCGCATTAAACGCAGCAATTGAAGCCGCAAGAGCCGGTGAAGCCGGAAGAGGGTTTTCTGTAGTTGCCGAAGAAGTGCGCAAACTGGCTGAGCAATCAGCGTCCTCGGCAAAAGAAATCGAAGCGCTCATTCAGGAAATCGTCAATGAAATCGGAAAATCGCTGGACATGTTCCAGGACGTCAACCGTGAAGTACAGTCGGGACTCACGATCACAGATGAAACAGACACAAGCTTTAAACAGATTTATGACATGACAAACGAAATCGCGGGCAAGCTGCAGACGATGAATGCGGCGGTTGAAGAGCTGTCAGAAGGGTCGCAGCAAGTCGCGGGAGCGGTTGAAGAAATTGCAGACGTATCGCGTGAAAGCTCGGGAAGCATTCAAGACATCGCCGCTTCGGCTGAAGAACAGCTCGCTTCAATGGAAGAAATCAGTTCTTCTGCGGCTACGCTTGAACAAATGGCTGAAGAACTGCGCGATTTAACGAAAAAATTTAAGATTGACTAAACATCAGGCTTCCGCCGATCCGGCAGCCTTTTGCCCGGGAAAAGCATCTTTTTAAAGGAACGGGGAAGGGTATAAATAGGTTTAAACAGACTGTCATCTATCGTACACTGGTTGTACAGGAGGGGATCAATCATGCGACTGGAAGGCAAGAAAGTGATCGCGCTTGTCAGCGATGAATTCGAAGATTTAGAACTGTGGTATCCAGTTTTAAGGTTGAAGGAAGAAGGAGCGATCGTACATTTCATTGGTGAAAAAGCGGATCATGAATACAAGGGCAAATACGGAGTGCCCGCTGTCTCAGATTATGAGCTGAAAAGCGTGAACATTGAGGAATACGACGCCGTTCTGGTTCCGGGAGGCTGGGCGCCTGACAAGCTCAGAAGATATCCCGAGGTCCTGGAGATGATTCGGTGGTTCAACGAAAGGAAGAAGCCCATCGGACAAATCTGCCATGCCGGCTGGGTGCTGATTTCTGCAGGAATATTGGAAGGCAGGAAGGTTACAAGCACACCGGGGATTAAAGACGATATGGAAAATGCCGGAGCCATATGGGTGAATGAAGCAGCGGTCGTCGACGGCCATATCGTGTCAAGCCGCCGCCCGCCGGACCTGCCGATCTATGTCAAAGCCTTTGCCGATCTTTTGGCGCAGTCCTAAAACAGATGAGCCGCCCGTTCATTCGAGCCGGGGCGGCTCATTTGCTACATGTGATCAGCGGGGAAAACGAGACCGATCTGTTTGCGCGCTTCATCTATGACCGCCAATGTGTCTATAGAACGTTCAAACGTGTTAAGCGAAGACTCGATCCGCCCTTGTTTAATTAAATTGATGAATTCCTCTGTTTCATAAAACATGGCCGGTTTGTCATCAGGCAGCGTAAGATGTTCAACCCGACCGTCCCGATAGCGGATGTCGACTTGTTCGGGGCGGTGGATTTTATCGATGACGATAGAGCCTTCTTCTCCTTGAATTTCAGCCGGGATGAAGGAATTTGAGATTTTCGAGTGCATCAGTACGGCTTCGTGCTCCTTGTATTTTAACAGCACTGTTCCTTCACCGTCCGCCCCTGACTCAAGGATCAGCCCGTTCGCTTTGACTTCGAGGGGTTTGCCGAACAGGACGATCGCGGGATGAACGCAATAGACGCCGATATCCATCAAGGAACCGTTCGATAAAGCCGGATTAAATGCGTTTAAGACGGTTCCGTTTCGATAGGCGTCATAGCGGGAAGAGTATTGGCAGTAGCTGGCTGTAAAACGGCGGACTTTGCCGATTTTGTGCAGGTTGCGACTGATGTTTTTAAAATTCGGAAGAAACGTCGTTTTCATCGCTTCCATAAATGTTACGCGGTGTTCCTGCGCTGTTTTTACCATTTCTTCCGCTTCTTTGACATGGGACGCAAGCGGTTTTTCGCACAGGACGTGTTTTCCGCTTTTCATGAATGTAACTGCCTGATCTTTATGTAAAGAGTTGGGACTTGCGATATATACCGCATCAATAACATCGCTCTCAGCCATTTCTCCGATATCGGTAAAAACCGCCTCGGCTCCGTATTTCTGCGCGAATTCACGTCCGCGCTCTCCGGTCCTTGAATATACCGCGGTTAATTGAAAATCTTCGATCAAACGGGCCGCCCCAAGAAACCGGTCGGTAATCCAATTTGTTCCGACTACCCCGAACCGCATCATGCTATTTTCCCCTTTCGCTGTAGGATATGTTTATTATACAGTGTTTTCTTTTGCCGGCGAAAGACAAAAAGACGGAAACGCCGGCGTATATCTATATAACAATAAACGTTTTCAAGCGGAAAAAAAGACCAATAGCAATGGTTTTATTTTTAGTATGAGGAGTAATAGTGTACAATTTAATTTATAAAACCAACGTTAATGGAGGATCGCCATGGACTCTTTGCATATGTGGGGCGGCAGGTTTAAAAAGTTTTTTTTAGACAATAAATTCGTCCTGTTTCTGCTTATTCTGCTTTTGATCGGACTGAACATCCTTGTATTTACAAAAGCATCGTTTATTTTCACGCCTTTCATCGTTCTTGTGGAAACCATCGCTCTGCCTGTCGTGCTGACAGGTGTCGTTTATTATTTGTTAAATCCGATCGTTGATTTTCTAGAGCGGAAAAACGTGAAAAGAATTTATTCGATTCTTCTTCTCTACATTGTGATCATCGGTCTGATCACGATTTCGATCGTCTCTGTTATCCCGCTGTTAAGGGAACAGATCACAAGCCTTGTCGATAACTTCCCAAGGTATGTCCACATTGTGGAAGACCAAATTAAACAGCTGATCGGAAGCCAGTTCTTTAATCAGGTCCAGCAGACGATGAACATCAATCTGACCGATTTGGCAAGCAAATTATCCGATCAGGCTACCACCATTTTAAACAGTACGTTTACCGGTGTGGGAACGTTCATAGGCGCCGTGACAGAGGTCGTGATTTCGATTGTGACCGTGCCGTTTATCCTGTTTTACTTGTTGAAAGACGGCAAAAAACTGCCGCTGTTTATTCTAAAACTCATACCGGTCCGCCTGCGGGAGCAGACGTATGTGATGATGTCCGAGATGAATCACCGGCTGAGTTCGTATATCAGGGGGCAGATCATCGTCAGCTTCTGTATCGGCTGCCTGTTGTTTATCGGATATATGATCATCGGTCTTGATTATGCTTCTCTTTTGGCCCTTGTGGCGGCGTGTACGAGCATCGTTCCGTATCTCGGACCGACGATTGCGATTACGCCGGCAATCATCATCGCTTTGGTCACTTCTCCGTTTATGCTTGTGAAGCTGATCATCGTTTGGACTGTGGTGCAGCTGTTTGAAGGAAAATTTATTTCGCCGCAGATTATGGGAAAAAACCTGCACATCCATCCGGTAACAATCATCTTTGTGCTGCTGACGGCAGCCAAGCTGTTCGGCGTGATCGGCGTCATTCTCGCCATCCCCGGATACGCGGTCATCAAAGTGGTTGTCACGCATTTATTTGAATGGTTTAAACAGCGTTCACACCTTTACGAAAAAAACGAAGAAGTCTGAATCCCGCTTGCATAATCGGCTTTTAATATAAATAGTTTATTAGAGGACAAGTTTTAAGGAAGCGAAAGGAATGACATATGAACATTTGGGATATTATTGTCGCTATCATACTTGGAATTGTTGAAGGATTAACCGAATATGCCCCTGTATCGTCAACAGGGCATATGATTATTGTTGACGATGTCTGGCTGAAATCGAAAGAACTGCTTACGCCGGAGGCGGCGAATACCTTTAAAGTCGTGATTCAGCTCGGCTCCATCCTTGCCGTCGCCATCGTATTTAAAGACCGGATTCTCAATCTTTTAGGCATGAAGAAAAACATTACGGAAGAGCAGAAATCGGGAAACCGCCTTTCCATCGCCCAAATCGCTGTAGGCCTTGTTCCCGCCGCTGTGCTTGGATTTTTATTTGAAGACTATATTGATCAATACTTGTTTTCCGTCCGCACCGTTGCGGTCGGTCTCATCGCCGGTGCGGTGCTGATGCTCGCAGCCGACTGGATCAATCGGCGCAAGGATACGACAGATTCGGTTGATAGGATGACGTATAAGCAGGCGCTTGGCATGGGGCTGTTTCAATGTCTGGCGCTTTGGCCGGGCTTCTCGCGCTCGGGTTCGACGATTTCAGGCGGGGTTATTCTCGGCTTGAGCCACAGAGCGGCCGCTGATTTCACCTTCATCATGGCGATTCCGATCATGATGGGTGCAAGCCTGCTCTCTTTAATCAAAAACTGGGCATATTTGAGTGCAGACCTGTTGCCTTTCTTTATCGCAGGGTTTATCAGCGCTTTTATTGTCGCTCTTTTTGTCGTCCGTTTTTTCCTCCGGCTGATCAACAAGATCAAGCTGGTTCCGTTTGCCATCTATCGAATCGTTTTAGGGCTGCTTCTGTTCATTTTGTTTCTGTAAGAGTGAAAATGCGAACCGATTTCCGGCTGGAAATCGGTTTTGTTATGGGTAAAAAGAATGATATTCTATTATTTCCCACTGTAAAACCGCCTGCCAACTTACTATACTAGTAAGAGGGAGGAGATATTGAAATGTTTATTATCGCATGTTTATTGATTATCTTAGGCCTCATGCCTTTTTTATATAAAGCGAACCACAATACAAAAGATGTGAAAGTCAACACGATTTCGGTCGAGCGCGTGCAGGCTCCCGCTTTAAAGAAAAAGCTGAACATTCTTCATCTGTCCGATCTTCATTTAGAAAACATTTCGATTTCACCTGAACGGATTCTTGAACTTGCCAATAAAAAACGAGTGGATCTCATTGCTTTAACAGGAGATTTTCTTGATAGGAAGAGAAATATTCCAAAGCTTGCAAACTACTTAAAAGCTTTGAAAAAACTGAAGCCGGCATACGGGATGTACGCTGTATTCGGCAACCATGACTACCTATTGAAAGACGAACACTTTCGGAAGCTGAAACGTGTACTGGAAGATAACGGATGCATCACCCTACAGAACCAGCATGTCTCCATTGAAGTGGAAGGCGAGACACTCAACATTATCGGGATTGATGATTACAGCACGAAGCGAAGCGATATTGCCGGTTCATATAAAGGGCTTAAAGAGGGCTACAACCTTGTATTGACGCATGATCCGAACGTTGTGCTTGATATGCAGGAATTTCACTTTGACTATCTTCTTTCAGGACATTTTCACGGCGGTCAGATTCATTGGCCGAAGCCTTATCATCTCGTGAAGATGGGAAAGCTTGTGCGAATGAATATGATAAAAGGTCTTCACTACCATCATGACAAACCGTTTTATATCAGCGAGGGATTGGGTCAGACTGGGGCGAACATCCGAATCGGAAGCCGTCCGGAAATGACGTTCCATCACATTTCATAAAAAGAAGAGGCTGTTGCATTTTTTTGCATCAGTCTCTTTTTTATTTATTTCTGCAGATAGGACTTGAACAATTTTTCTTTCGAAATAAACAAATATTGGGAAGGGGGGATTTTGCGAAGAGAAAATTGCTTTGTTGTTAAATATAAGATCGGTATCTGCGTCAGCTTCTTGAACACTCTGTAAAACTGGTTCGCAGGCTCAACCGCTTCAAAACCGAGCCTCTCAACTCCTTTATGCAGCGTAGTGATGCCGATGATGCCTTTAATTTGGTCTGACCGGTGATGATTTTTGATATATTCGGCCAAGATCGGCATTGAAAAATACGCTTTTTGATAAATGAGAATGCCTCTTCTGAAAGCGCTCTTAATATTTTGAAGCTCCTTGATCAGCTTAATATTGTGCAGATGAATTTTGATCAGAACATCGTTTTTCTTAATAACCGTCCCATCGCTTAACACCACATCGATCCCTTTGTACTTTGTTAGACGGACGCGAAAAATGCTCGTTTTCGTTTGGTCAATGAGTGTCAGTCTTGAAAAAAAATAATAAAACGGGTCAATTACACTCCAAATTGACAAAAAACAGTTTCTCAAGTCGTCACTTTCCTTTCCTGAAAAAATACACTTATATTTTGGCTGGATATTTGAAAAATATAAATGGAAAACATTTTTCTTCTGAAATGGAGGATGGAGATGACAAAGATTCTGATTTTCCCTTTTTTAAGCATTTCCACCGGTCATCATCACGTTGCCGATTCGCTGCAGACAGAACTGCTCCTCAAATCCCATCACTGTGAAAAAATCGACATTTTTTCACATGCTTATCGGCGGCTGGAAAAGGCCTCCTCTGCGGCATATTTGTCATGGATTCAGTATTTTCCGAAAGTCTACAGCTCGGTCTATCATCTCCTGGCGTGCGGGCGCCATGAAACGGCAAAGCGCCACCTCTTGTATGAGCTGATCTTTTTGAAAGGCATGCAGCAGATTATTGCAGAAAAAAAGCCTGATATCGTGTTCTGTACGCATGCATTGCCCTCCTATTTGCTGAACCGCTTAAAAGGCCAATTTCCCGACATGAAAGTGGTCAATGTATATACCGATTTTTTCGTCAACCGAATCTGGGGAAGAGAGAAGATTGATTATCATTTCGCGCCGATCAAAGACATCAAAGACCAGCTGATCGCAGAAGGCGTTGATGAAGAGAAAATTTTTCTGACCGGAATACCTGTGCACCGTTCCTATAAAACGGAGAGAAAGCCTGAGCAGGACGGGGACAAAAAAGCGTTTTGCAACATCCTCATAACCGGCGGAAGCATGGGGGTGGGCGGCATTTTTAAACTCGTGCGGGAACTGTCGCCGAACGGGAATGTCGCATACCAAATACTATGCGGAAAAAACCGAAAGCTCTACCGGTATGTTCGTGATTTAAACAATCCATATATTAAAGCGCTGCCTTATATCGAAAGCAAGACTGAAATGAACCGCTTATACGCGGAGGCGTCGGGCATTATTACGAAGCCCGGCGGCGTCACGATCAGCGAGTGCATTGAAAAACAGCTCCCTGTTTTCATCTATCATGCGCTGCCCGGACAGGAAGAGATGAATCTCGATATTCTGAAAAAGAAAAACCTTGTCATCGAACTGAATCAGCAAAAACAGCAGCCGATTGAACAGCAGCTGCTTTCCTTTTTCCGTTCGGATGAAGACATCAGGCGCTATCAAATGAGCGTCGATCAATATTTGCGCGAAAAATCGGACCGTGATTTCAGCGATATTTTAGACGGGATCATTCATAACCGGAGCGGTTTAGGGAATGCTCACGTATAAGGGAGGAGGAAGAACGATGTCTGAGAGCAGCAAGAAATCAGTCGTCATGTTGCTGATCGATTCATTAATGGATGAACCGCTCAAAGAAGCCGTGAAAAACGGACAGGCTCCTGGACTGCAATATTTACTGGAAAACGGGCGTTATGTGCCTGATATGATCAGCCCTTTTCCGACGATGTCTGTCAATGTCGACAGCACATTGCTTACAGGGGTGTACAGCGACCAGCACAAAGTGCCTGGCCTTGTGTGGTACAACGCGAAGGAAAAACGGATTATCAATTATGGCAGCCACATTCGAGAGCTTCTGAAATTAGGCATCAAACAATCCTCCAGAGACGTCTTTTACAATCTGAATCAGGTTCATTTAAGCCAACAGGTGAAGACGCTTCACGAAGAGCTTGACGAAAAAGGAATCGAAACGTGCTCGATCAATGCGCTCTTGCACAGGGGGAGCCGGGACGGCTATTTGCAGATTCCCTTTCTTTTTTCAATGATTTCCGGATTAAACCGGTCAGTCAAAATCAACGCATCCCAGCTGTTTTCGTACGGCGGTTTTTCCAAAGTGAATCCGGCCAACCGCTCACTTTTCAAAAAATTCGGTTTTAACGACCGATTTTCAACCAATGAATTGGTCTATCTGATTCAAACAAACAAAGTACCGCCTCTTGCGCTCGTCTATTTTCCCGATCTCGACCAGCACGTGCATAAACACGGGAGGAACGACGCAGCGGGGGTGGCGAAAGCCGACCGGCATGTTCAAAGGATTTTAGACAGTTTTTCGTCATGGGAAGCCGCTTTAAAGGATCACATTTGGATCGTGATGGGGGACAACGGACAGGCCTGGATCAGCGGCAATAAAAAAGAAGCATTGATTGATTTGAGAAGCCTTTTGGACGCCTTTCGCATTGTGAAATTAAAGAAAGGTGTGACGGCCGATGACGACATCGTTCTTGCAGTTAACGAAAGAATGGCGTTCATCTATTCGCTCGATAAAGCGAAGCTTCCGCTCAAGAGGATAGCGGACATTCTGCAAAAGGACGAACGGATCGACATCATCTGCTGGAAAAATGAAACGGATTCAATTGAGGCCGTTTCGGGGGAGCAGCACGGGAAGCTCACATTTCGGCCGGGAGGCAAATGCACGGACGAATTTGGACAAACGTGGACGCTGGAAGGGGATTTACATATTCTCGATTTGACGGTTGAGCAGAACAGCCTGACATACGGAAAATTTCCTGATGCGCTGGCCAGACTGTACGCTTCATTTTTTTCTCATGAAGGCGATTATTTGATCGCCAATGCAAAGCCCGGATACGAATTTATCGGCGAAGGGTCGCCGACGCACGTCGGAGGAGCCAGCCACGGTGCACTGCATAAGCAGGACACCCTCGTCTCCATGATCATCACCGGAACCGATACAATGCCGGCATACAATCGTCTTGTCGATATAAAAGAATGGATCCTCGATTTAGTCAAATCACGGGGAGCGGGGGAATGACTAAAGCCCCCTCCCCGCCATTATGACGGTTGTCTGATGCCTTTGACAAATGCTGCAAGCGCCGAAGCGATCATCACAAAAAGTGAAACTGCCTTTATGATTGTCTGTAAGAGCGCATGTTCTACGACAATGTTGGAGTGCACACATAATGCCAAAATAAATATGGCAATCAATGAACCGTATTTTTCCCCCATAACCGTTTCTCCTTTCGAGCCGTCATCCTCCAAAGAACAGGTCGAGAATGTTTCCGGCGGTTGAAGATTGTTTATTGTACAGCTCTGAATACCCGCAGTTTTTGCAATAAACGACGAGAAAACGGTTATGCTGCACATCGAACAATTTTGACAGGCCGGTGCCGGTCGTCGCGATTTCTTTTTGCCCCGCATCTGTGCTTCCGCACTTGATACATCCTTTATGTTCACGCATGGCGCTTCTCCTTTCGCGATGTAAAATCCAACCAAGTTCATTATAATGGAATGTTCTTCAAAAGAAAATATTTCTCAGGAAATGATCGGCCGGAAAACAAGGAAAATCAGACTGGATCTTTTTGCTTATAAAAGATCCTTATCGACTGGTAATTTTATTTTTGTGCCGCGGAAAACAATTCTTTTAACCTATTCATTCGTCTGGGACCATCCTGTAAGATAAACCTATTACAATATCATCCACTAGAGGAAAATAGTTTTTATTGACTAGGATAAACGAAAGGGGAAGCTGCTTTGAGCGAAGGTTTTTGGGATTCAGTAGGCAACTTTTTACACATATCCTACACGGAAAATGAACGAAAACGCGATGAGTATAAAAATTTATACGACTATTTATCTGATAAAGAAAGCGATGTCAAGACGAAATTAGCAGAAATTGATGCAAGTTTGAAGGCTTACCACAGCAATCTCCCGGACTTGAAAATCCCTTCACACGAATTTGAGGATACCCGCCATGAAAAGGATGCCAAGCTGAAGGAATTGGTCAAGCATTTTAAAGATATGGTCGATGACATCCAAAGCGCCAAGACGAAGGCGAAAAGCAAGTGGGAGTATTATAAAGCAAAAGCTGAAGCTGAAGAGAAAAAGGCGTAGAGGAGGAACAGCCGAGTCATGGACGGATATGGATACTACAACTATCAAGCGGCGAATCCGAAAGTAAGCGGAGAGACTGTGAAAATTTCACACAATGGAACAATAAAAGCGCATTCCCATGCGAAAGCGATCGAAAAACATGTCGGCGATTCGCTCAAAAAAGCAAAGGAATTGAAAGCGTACGTCGAAAGCGGCAAATGGAGCGGGAAAACCCGCGACGCATTTTTAAGCTACCTTGAGCTGATTATTGAATTGAATGCCGATATGAAAGACGCCTTGAAAGAGCATACCGCTGCATTAGATGCGCTGGAAAAACACATCGACGGTTTTTCGCAGCTCAGTGAAGTGCAGGAAATCAAAAACTTATAACAGGGAAGGAGAATGACATGCAGGTGAAAGCAGATACGCTGTCGGCGGCAGAACTGTATGTTTTAGCAGGAGCAGCCGGAGTTTCCTACATATTCGGTCTTCCGGAACGCGAACAGCTGGCCTTGGTCGAGCCGGATTGTGCAATAAAAGCAAAGGACAGCCTGATTGAAAAAGGCATTCTTTTAAAGGAAGGCAAGCTGACCAAGACCGCTTTTTTTCTGATTAAGCTGCTGCAACATTACCAAGAAAGCGGAGAATACGTGCGCTTTAATAACGTGATGTGCGCATTTCTGCCGGACGACGAGGAGCGCGTTATCGCCCTGACTGAAATAAGCCCGGGCAAAGGGTACACATTAGATTATGTGGAAAAGCGCGAAGTTTATTTATCGCTCATTTCAAAGGTGTCATTTTTAGTAAGGGAGCCGCGTGATCAAGACCGCGCCTTTTTGACAAAACCGATGAGCGCCGCTGAAAAAGCGGAAGTCAGGGCAATGAATCTTGATGAAAAAGAAGTTCTTGCTGTGGAAACGTTCAAGCTAGCCTCACAGCAAAAACCGGCAGACCCCGGCTTCCAGACGACAACACTTTACTTTACAAAAGGCGAAGACTTCATCTCGGTTGATCCTTTAAATGATCGATATGAATGGATCAGCCTTTATATCATGAACAACCGGATCTATGATGCACTGCAGATCAATTTCAGAGCAGGGAGGGCGATGATATGAATGCAGAAGGCGGAGCAGGAGGCGGCGGTACAAACATCCATCTCGAGTTTGAAGAAATGATCACCATTTCCAATAAGCTGAAAAGCATCTGCGATATTTATACAGAAGGGGTTCAGAAGGAAATCAAAAACCTCTCAGAATCCGATTTTTATAAAGCCGGACAAGCATCAAAAGCGATTGAAAGCTACGCGGATATTCTCGGAAAGACGATGGAGCTGTTTGATAATTACTGTATAGCTTCCCACATTGTCAGTTATGCGATGGAGAAAATGTATGAAACAGATAAAGAGCTCCAAAAACTCTACAAGATTCAGAAATAGAAATGAGGCGATCATCTAAATGGATGTGAAATACGTACCGGAAGAATGGCAGGGCATGAAAGACGGTCTTGATGCGCTGACGGGCGGCCAATACGGCGGCGGTATGAAATCCGGCCTTATAAAACTCAATGATCTCTTGGAAGATATCGAATCCAAAATCAAAGACAAGGACAGCGACAGGTCGATCAGCTTTACCCACACCAGCAAAAAAAGCAAGATCGAGGAACTGTTTAAGGATTATCAAAAGCTGGCCGACTTTTGCCTGAAAGCCGGCAGTTTGGTGGCAGACCACATTGACAGCCCTTTTTATAAAAAAATAGACGCGTTCGCCGAAAAAATGCGCGGACTGACCATACATAATTACACCACCGTAAACCGGATCGGCTCCAAGGAAACCACTTACGTCGGATACGGCATGTCCAAGCAAGCGGTTGAAACCGACAAAGCGAAAGTGAGCGTAAATGATATCTTCAAAGACTCGGAATCGTTTGATCACGTACTGAGCAAAGAATTTGAAGAATTCCAGATCAACCACCCCGACATTGAGTTATCGTATGAAGAATACACGAAAGCGATTGCCTCTTCCCGCGGATTTGAATACGAATCAATCGGCGATGTCCAAAAGAATCAGGAATTATGGCGGGATCTTCTGGCCGGAGCAGGCATTATCGTGCTCACCATCTTTTGCGCACCGGCAGGTCTCACGGTGGCCGTCGCCTACGGAGGAGCCAATATCGCGAGCGCGGCAACAGGAAAAGACTGGATGACGCAGCGGGAGTTAAACACAGGCGAAAGGTTTGAAAGAGGCGTGTTCGGCGCCCTTGACATCATCCCAGGCGCTGCCGCGGCGAAAGGCTCATTTAAAAGCGCAGCCACAATCGGCCAAATTTCAAGCAAAACAGAACATATGGTACAATCTCTTAAAGACAGCAAAAACATCTGGGCGAACCGCATGAAGGTGAATGGGCTGAAAGCTCAAGACCGGCTCAACGACGCAGGCTTCGCCATTAAAAAACAATTCGCCAAAAGCGCCGACGCTTTGAGCGATATTGCCCGCGGTGCGGAAGCAGGAGCAGGCGGCACCCTCGTCCGAAAAGGGTCCAATTACTCCGCCCACGTCAACGACGCCCATAAGGCTTCGAAAACGAAGATTCAGGATTCGATTCAGCGGGTTGAGAAGGAGATTGAGGCTGGATCCAGCAAAGCTGTTAAAGAAATAAGTAAAGCAGATAAGGCAAAACTGGAAGGCTGGTCTTATCCTCCAAGTGAAGAAAAATATTTAAAATACAAAGAGGTTTATGATAATCCCAAATACTATAATCAAGAGACTGGAGACATCAATTGGCCGCCAAATAACGGATTTGATGGTGAGCCTGTGAAAATGAAACTAGAACAAGGAACCATTATTGATAGATATGGAGGCCCGAATGGAACCTTTGTTTCTCCAGCGGGGATTCCATACGAACAAAGGGCTTTAGCTTTACATAGTGATGATGCACCTTATCATAAATACAAAATATTAATAGAATTTGAAGTCGAAGGTGGGAAAATTGCTCCTTGGTTTGATAGGCCTGGAGGAGGCATTCAATACTTCACAGGAAATACAAAAATTAAGCATTTAGAAACGGGTGAATTGTTCGAAGCTACCGTCGAAAATTTATTGAAATTAGGTTATATAAGGGAAATTAAATAAAAGGGGTGGACTTTTAGTGAATATTAATCAAACACATAAAATTTTGAATAAGTTGGGGAAATCAACTACTCTTGAAGATAGTTGCATTAAAGAGAATGTTGCTCCGTATGAAAATTTTTATATATTGAAGAAAGACAAAGATAAATGGGTTTATGGTTTGTTTATGGTTGAAAGACAAAATAATCCTTATTTGCAAATAACAAAAGAATTTGACAATGAAGTTGAAGGGGCAAAACACTTTTTATTGGATAGGTTATCTTCTTTTTATTTTTTAGAAAAGTTTCAGCTTTTTGTGATGGAACATGAAGAGTTGGATATAGGTGGACCTACATTCGATCAAAATAAACTTTTTGAAGGCATGTATATATTAGGGATCCCTGCTTCTTTATTTGTTTTGGGACAATCACAAGTAAAAAATAGAGCGATTATGCTAGAGAAGAAAGACGAAACAAGTTCAATTGTCTCTTTTGTCAACGATAAAGGTAATGTGATTCAATCTACAGTAGCAATCCAAAATCAAAGAGCACTGTTTATTGCGTTCAAAAAAGTTTATTTGCTTTATCAATTTGAAAATGAAGTGAAAAACTTGTTGGAAACTGAAGGAATAGCAAATAATTTCTCTGAAGGAGACATAAATACTTTTCTTTCGTAGAATTTTTCATCGGTCACTATAACAGAGGGTTTTGTTTTAATTTAATATCTTTCTGAAAATGAAAAAGGAAACGACAAGTTAGATAGAATAGTTAGTGAATTTTTTAATAATTAATTAAATGGATTTTCTAAACCGAAATTTGAAAAATGAAGAGCAAAAAAACTAAAACGCATGGAAATCGATCTCCATGCGTTTTAAAGATTATCTAACAAAGCAGGTGTGCCAAATGAAAAGACGAACAATACCGTTTCAGTGGAACGAAGATAACCATTTATCTAACTTTAGAAAAAGACTGTACTCCACTATCATTGGCGGAATTATCGGTGATGCACTGGGCGTCCCTGTGGAATTTAAAGCCAAAAACTTAAATATAACTGGAATGACAGGGTACGGGACATATAATCAGCCGCCTGGAACATGGTCAGATGATACATCACTCACTTTGTGTTTAATGGAGAATCTGATCGAAGAAAAAGATGAGACCGAATTGATGAAAAAGTTTGCTGCGTATCGGGAAGGGTATTGGACTCCATACGGCAGCATGTTTGATATTGGCAGAGCCACTGATGATGCAATCGAGCGTTTCAAAAGGGGTGTTCCGATTGAACAATGCGGCGGAGCAACTGAGTTCGATAATGGAAACGGAGCGTTGATGAGAATATCTCCGTTGGCTTTTACACTATGGAACGAATCCGATTTTTCAAAAAGGCAAGCTGAGATCGAACGGTGGGCCTTTATTACACATCGTCATCCCCGATCAACGCTGGGATGCTTCATTTATATAGAATTTTTAATAAACTTATTTGATCATTCTCCTGAAGAGGCATATAAACAAGCTGTTCATTCTTGTCTGGAGAATTTGAGAGGAACCGAGTATGAAAATGAGTTTTCTGCGTATAAGAGGATACTTAATGATGACATTTCGAGAGTTAAAAGAGAAGACATTATGTCAGACGGCTATGTTGTGCACTCTTTAGAAGCGGCATTGTGGTGTTTCCTCAATTCAGACCGTTATTCTGATGCCGTATTGGAAGCAGTGAACCTAGGGGAAGACACAGATACAATTGCCTTTATTACAGGTACGATGGCTGGAATGTATGATCAAATGAAAAGCATCCCGGAAGAATGGATCGCTGCCTTGGCAAGGAAAGAAGACATTCTGGATTTGTCTGAAAGGTTCATTCAGTTCTGCTTTGAAAAATCGGAGCGATAGATTGTCTATGTGAAAAAGAAAATGGCCGGCTGACAGAGCATTTTCTTTTTCACATCAAAAACCACTTGCTTTTCTCCAAAATTCCATCTATAATAAATCATGTCTCAAATATACGGGGCATTAGCTCAGCTGGGAGAGCGCTACACTGGCAGTGTAGAGGTCAGCGGTTCGAGCCCGCTATGCTCCATCTCGGAAATCCTTGGTATATCAAGGGTTTCTTTTTTATTGTTATTTATAAAAATTCCACTAGAATAATGAGTTGTTGGCGAATTGCTGGCAAACCTTTTTTTCAGTGATCGATACCGATGTTTTTAGGATTAAATTGATTAAAATAATCGACTGTTTCATTTTCAAGTTTTTCGGTGACATGCCCATATATGGCAGAAGTAATTTGGTGACTTGAATGTCCAGCGCGTTTTTGAATCGCACTCAGGTTTTCCCCTGCTTCTATAAGTAATGCTACCATAGTGTGCCGGAGATCGTGTAACCTTATATCTTTTAATTTGTATTTTTTTTAAAACTTTGACCACTTGCTTGTTGGCGTGGTGTAATAATATGGTTTTCCTTTTCCGCTATGGAAAATGTATTGATTTTCTCCGCCTTCCCACGCATCCCCGAGCAATTCTTTTTCTTTTTGCCATATTCTATAATAAGATGCCAATTCCTCCATATAAAAATCAGGCAAAGACAACATCATCCACCAGCCAGTCAAGCAAACCCACAGGGACTATCCTGAAAAAAGGGTCGTCCGGTTCCCAGGTCAAGGCGCTGCAGAAACGTTTGATTGCCGCTGGCTTCTCACTGCCGAAATACGGGGCTGATGGGTCTTACGGAAATGAAACGGTGCAGGCCGTCAAAGCTCTGCAAAAGAAAGCGGGTATCGCGGTGGATGGAATTTACGGACCGGCTACCGAAAAGGCGCTCGCAGCTATTGAAGCGAAAAAGAAAAAGCCTTCCTCAAGCGGCAAAAAATCATCCTACCCGCTGCCGTCTGGCATCTATAAGGTAAAAAGCCCACTGATGAAAGGGACGGCCGTCCGGCAGGTTCAGGAGGCTTTAGCTGCCCTCTATTTCTATCCAGACAAAGGGGCGAAGAATAACGGCATAGATGGCTATTACGGGCCGAAAACGGCGAACGCGGTCAAACGGTTCCAGATGATGCACGGGCTGTCTGCGGATGGAATTTACGGACCTAAAACGAAGGCGAAACTTGAAGCTCTGTTGAAGTAATGAAGAAATGCTGAAAAAAATCCAAGAAATTGATGAAAAAATAGTTGTTATTGAAGAGCGAACTAAAAAAATAGACAGCTTGCCAACAAAAAATGAAATGCAAAGTTGTATTTCTGAAACATTAAAAACCCTTTTGAAAAAGCCCTGTCCTTAAACGGTTCCAGCTGATTACGGGCTGTCTGCTGACGGTATTTACGGGCCGAAGACAAAGGCAAAACTTGAATTGTTATTGAAATGAAAAAGGCCTTTCTCCAAATGGAGAAAGGTCACTTTTTCTTCTTTTCATTTTCATCCAAAAGCTCAATAATTCTATGGTTAGACTTCCTTATGTCTCTAAGCAAAGAGACAATAGTACCTGTAAAACCAATTAAAATAATGAGTAAGAGAGTTATCAATATCATCCACAATACAAATTCCCCCTTATGGCTCTATTAAAGTTCTCAATGTCGAGTAGCTTCTGTTGTTTATGCCCTCCTCGATTTTACCTGTCTTGTAAGGGGAAGGAAATAGGACAATTTGATAGTTTTCTTTTTCCCTCACCTGAGGAATATTTACTTCATAAATATTAGTTGATCCCTTTTTTACAGATATATAAGATACAGTTTGCTTGTTAAATTTAACTTGCTTATTGCCTGAAAAAGCAATTATTGCGTAATCTAAAGGTCTATTATGTGGGTTGAAAACTTGTAAAAACGCTTTTTTATTGCTTTTTACTTTATATAAGATTTCACTTCCTTGTGGATGAGAAGTTAGAAATGCTTCTTCACCTGTTAATTCATCAGTAGTCTGTAAAGGGTGTAAGTAGTCCTTTTGATTGCTGTTAGGTGTGTTTTGTACGTATCTTAGTGTGAAAATCTCCTGTAGTCCAGAAATAATGTCAAGGTTCTTAGTTTCTAATTGGAACTCAGCTTCGGGAATAATCAATAAGCTTAACTCGCTATGATTATGGGGAATTTCAAATTCTAATTTAATTTTTCTTACAGTATTTTCATTCATTTCGAATGTGTAAGATTCCGAATATTTTTTGTTGTCAGCTTTAAATGGAATTGCTTGAAAGTCTGAAAGAATTATTAAGCTATAGTTTCTTTTCACACTAACATAATGACTGAATGACAATACTTTTTTGTACTTTTTTCCGTCTTTGTGTCCGATATTTGATGTGTCAAGGAGTTTTCCATTCATCTCATATAATCCATATGAGACTGTTTCTGTTCCTGGTCCTGTAATACCCTCTTGTTCATCGTTGTATCTTTCGTCAGAAGAAGGAGAAGCAGTCTCCTTCTTCTGACTTTCGGTCTTTTCAACAGAATGACAACCAGAAAATAAAAAACAAACTCCTGCTATGAGAAAAAAGTTTAAAATCTTCATTCTAATATTCATTTATATTTTAAAGCAAATCAAATATGTTATATTTTTTTTGATGAGTGACAGTTTTATATCCTTTTTGTTCATATCTTGAATTACCATAGGCGCTACCTTTGCAACCCCATCCTCCAGTAACTCCGCCTATTGCTTCTGCCCCGGCATAACTTGAGTTTTTATTTGTGTCTGTAACACTTTTTGTAAGACCACCACTTTGTGCATATAATCGTGATTTTGCTTCAATTTTATTAATTTTCTTTTTGGCTCTTGCTGTAGTAAGCATCGAATATTTGCATCTCCACCATCCGTTACCAGCTCTCACTTTTTTCATACGCCAGTTTGTAGTGTAATCTTTTTTTGCTGTGATATTGAAAGCTGGTTCTAATGCATTTTCTAGAATTGCAGGTGAGCTCTGTTCAGCTTCGTCAATAGTAACCCATTCCTCTTCTACAGTATTAGAAGTAGCACCGGCTGATTCGGGCAAAGAAAATATCGTGCTTGATACCAAAATAAAAGTAGCGGCCAACGGTAATACAGTCTTTTTCATGCTTAATTTCCCCTTTACTGTAAATTTTACACAACCAATTATACAGGCCTAATTTTTTTCATGAATGGGTAAATATCCCTATATATTCGACAAAATATAATATATTCTTATTGATTCTGATCTGAAAAAATAGGGAGTAACTTCTTTCGGATATGGAACAAAAAAATCCTGGGAGACCTCTTATAACTTTAAAGGGGTTACTTCATTTCCACACCAACGATATCTTTAAATTTAATGAAATTCGTGTCTCCTTTTGAATCCACGACATGGAAAGCCTTGTAGAAATAAATTTTAATTGTTGGCGAATTGTTGTCCAACTCTGCCAACAATCATCATTTTCATTCAGAAGTCATCAGATGTACAATTCAATAGCCCTTGAAATAAAAGGGATGGTCAGAATTGAACATACTTGTTCAGAAGATGTCAACTACACTGGCAGTGTAGAGGTCAGCGGTTCGAGCCCGCTATGCTCCATCTTTAAAACCCTTGATCATTCAAGGGTTTTTTTGTTGCCTTTTTTCGCGAGCCATTTTATGGCCTAGCTGTCCGTACGGTATTTGACGACTGGCCATTTTTCTTTTCGCAGAGCGTTCATCAGCTCAGGGCCTGCATGCAAATGCTCTTCAACCAGTTCTCTCGGAGTCAGCGCCATCCACTGATTTAATGAAATGTCTGCGAAGCGGCTGCTTTTGAATATTTCTAAAAACCACAGGCTTTCGCTGCCTGTATTTTGAATGTAATGTCCCATGGCAAACGGGACATATCCGACATCCCCCGCCCGGTAATTAAAGGTCCGGGCAGTCCCGTTTGCGGCGAATACTGTCATTCGCCCGGTCCCTGAGATATAGTACTGCCATTCATCGTTGTTCGGGTGCCAATGCATTTCCCTCATTCCGCCGGGCTTGACTTCGACAAGCGCGGCGGCGATCGCTGTCGAAATCGGAAAGTTTGAAGAATCAACAATTCGCACCGTTCCGCCGGGTGTTACAATAGGCTTTTGTGCAAACAGCCTGTATGCGAAGCTTTTTGGTACGGTTCCATACGGGTCCGGCACTTTTTGGTTTTCGAGCGGTCCCGGCGCTTTTGCTTGGAAGATGTACCGCTGTTTGTCGGGGATGCGGGCGAAGGCGCTTTCGTGTACACCGAAATTCGCGGCCAGAACATCTTTCGGTGTGTGTGCGAACCAATCGGTAATCGTGAAGGTATCGAACTCGGAGAAGTTCCCGTCATCAAAAACGAGGAGAAATTCGCAGCCATCCTCAAGCCCTTGAATCGAGTGCGGTATTCCGGCGGGAAAGAACCACAAATCTCCGGGGCCGACATCGGCGATAAAGTTTCGGCCGTCCTGATCGACGGCGGTAATGCGCGCATGGCCCAAAATCATGTAAGCCCATTCCGATTGCTTATGCCAATGCAACTCGCGAACCCCGCCTGGCGTCAGCCGCATATTGACGCCGGCAATCGTCGTTGATACCGGCAGTTCCCGGGCTGTTATTTCACGGGACCAGCCGCCATGATTTAACTGCATATGTGTGTCTGAAAAAGAAAACTTTAAATTAGGGATTGCTCCGGCATCTGTTTTTGGAGGAACGAACATGTCGGGATTCTCTAAATCCCGCATCACGTCGCGGGGGCCAAAATCGGTCGCGCCCGCACCATCGTTTCTTATTGGATGCGGCACGTGATTGTACCAAGCTGGAGTCCCGGCTGTTCTTTTCATGCGGAAAGCTCCCTTCACAGGTCGTGTATACCGAAATTTATGACAGGGACGCTTAAAATATATCAAATCGGAGCCTTATTAAGACACTTTTAAAAAACTAGATGGACAGATTTGCATTTCCTTTGGCAGCAGAAGGAAACCTTCGATTTAAAGTCTGCACGGCACGGGCTCCTGCTGTTTGCCTTCCACCGCTAACGATTACTGGCTGAATGATTTCGCCCGAAGCTGAATAAGAATGAGATAGAAAGCATCCGGGCAATTTTCGAACGGCTACATGAAATGAATACTATGGGACAAGAAAGAAGGGAGCGTTGATGAAAAAGCTTTGCCGTGAAGTCTGGGTAGAGGTAAATCTTGATGCGATCAAAAAAAATTTGCGCGCGTTTCGGCGGCATATTCCGAAAAAGAGCAAAATTATGGCTGTCGTAAAAGCGAATGCTTATGGTCACGGATCGGTGGAAGTTGCACGCCATGCACTTGAACATGGTGCGAGTGAGCTCGCCGTTGCCTCGGTGGAGGAAGCGGTCGTTTTACGAAAAGCGGGGATTAAAGCGCCGATCCTTGTGCTTGGTTTCACCCCGCTGAGCTGTGTGAAAGAAGCGGCAGCTTGGAATATATCGTTATCAGCTTTTCAAGTTGACTGGATTAAAGAAGCGAACGAGATATTGGAAAATGAAGCAGATCCTAACCGGCTGGCTGTTCATATCAATGTGGATACCGGCATGGGGCGTTTAGGTGTACGAACAAAGGAAAAGCTTTTAGCAATCGTGGAAGCGCTGACGGCAAGTGAAAACCTCGAATGGGAAGGAATTTTTACGCATTTTTCCACAGCTGACGAACCGGATACTGAGCTAACCATGATTCAACACGAAAAGTTTATCAGCTTTCTTCGCTTTCTGAAAGAACAAGGCTTTAAGCTGCCTACGGTGCATATGAACAATACGGCCGCGGCGATCGCTTTTCCGGAATTCAGCGCTGATATGATTCGCTTAGGCATCGGAATGTATGGATTATATCCTTCCGATTATATCAGGCAGCTTAATCTCGTTAAGCTTGTGCCTGCACTAAGCTTGAAGGCGCGAATCGCTTATGTGAAAACCATGTTGACTGAACCGCGGACGGTTAGTTATGGTGCTACATATGTTGCAGAGCGCGGGGAAGTCATTGCCACAATTCCGGTCGGCTATGCTGACGGCTATTCCCGTGAACTTTCCAACCGCGGTTTTATTCTTCATCGAGGAAGACGAGTGCCGGTGGCGGGAAGAGTAACAATGGATATGATAATGGTCAGTCTGGGAGAGGGTGAAGGTAAACAAGGAGAGGAAGTCGTGATTTACGGCCGGCAAAAGGGAGCAGAGATATCTGTTGATGAAATTGCGGAAATGCTTGATACGATCAACTATGAAGTGGTATCTACCATAAGCTGGCGCGTCCCTCGTTTTTATATAAGAGACGGCGAGATTTTTAAAAAGTCGACCCCGCTGTTATACGTGTAGTTTTCCCATACTCACAGGCCGTTTGCTCGATCATTGATCAAAATAAAAAAGAGCAATTTCTTGACAAAAAAATTTATTTATGCTATAATTTACTAATTGAATATTGGTGTGTATAATAGGATTCTCCTGGCCGGGAGAATCCTATTTTTTTGCGTTTATGAAGGAGTGTCCGACATGAAAAAAGATGAATCGAGTATAACGTCCCTTATTTCGGCTTTTGGCAGAGCTTATCACAGCCAGTATGATGAACCAAAAATCTTTGATGATAATCTGGCCAAATCGCTCATTTCCCAACAAGAATTTGCTGATATCAAAAACAGCTTCATTCAAGGCATACAGTTCTTCAACAAAGCTATAGCGGAAAAATACGAGGGAGACGATGAAGAAATATTAAGATGGATCACACAAGTTCAGCTCTCTCCGACGCCGCTCGCCCGTGCCGCTTATTGCGAAAGAGTGCTGCATCATGAGATTCGGCTTGGGACAGAACAATACGTGATTCTTGGGGCAGGGCTGGATACTTTCTGTTTTCGGAACCTAGAGTTAAAGGACAAAATTGATATCTTTGAAATTGACCACCCAGCGACACAGAAATTGAAAAAGGAAAAGCTGGACAAAGCCGGTTTTCACATCCCGGACCACCTTCATTTTATTCCTTTGGACTTTGCCAAGTCGTTTTCTTATCAAGAATTGGCTGATAAGGGTTTTCATTTTAACAAAAAAACGTTCTTCAGCTTTTTAGGCGTTTCTTACTACTTAACAAAGGAAGAAACCGAAAAACTGCTCGGGGAATTAATGGCTGACCTCCCTTCAGGCAGTTCGATCGTTTTCGATTATGCTGATGAAAACTTGTTTAAAGAGAAAGGCTTCTTCAACAGGGTGGAAAATATGGTAAAAATGGCAGCGGCAGGAGGAGAACCGATGAAATCATGCTATTCGTATCAGAAAATACAGCACATGCTGCAGCAATCCGGACTGCTCGTTTACGAGCATTTATCACCTTCAGATATTCAAGGGCGTTATTTTAAAAATCGAAAAGATGATCTGTCAGCCTTTGAAACGATTCATTACATTCATGCCGTAAAAAAATAAACATAAATCTAGAAAAACGCCCGGGGCCGGGCGTTTTTCCTATTTAAGCCGCGCGGTCGTCTTTCTGTTTTTCTTGGGGGAGTACAAGCTGTTTAGGAGGGCATTTGCGCTGCGTCAATTCGGACACAGCGAAGATCGTCATAAATGCTGTGACTGCAGCCAGCGTCCGGAAAGGAAAGAGGACCGTGCCGTCTTCAATCATCGGATACGGCAGAAGCGGCGGAATGCCGAATGCGGGTTCACCACCGCCGAGCCTCAGAATGACTGCAACTGCAAATCCAGCAATCGACCCGTAAAGATTTGCTCTTTTATAAAAGAGGGCCATTGTTAACTGGGGAAAAAGAATGCAATAAACTAAATCCGAAGCCAAATACCATAAAGTATAAACGCTTTTGACATTCAGCGCGATGACCGCTGCTCCCGCGCCGAACAAAATGATTGAGCGTTTGACGACTTTTTGCAGCTGTTTTTGGGTGGCCTTCGGCTTGATGAGCGGACGGTAAATATTCCATGCGGCCATTGATGATGCCGATAGAATCGATGAGTCCATGCTTGACATGACGGCTGCTGCGATTGCACCCAAGCCGAGGCCTGCGATGATTCCTGGCGTCAAATACGCAAGCGTTTGCGGCAAAATCATCGCCGGGTTATCCGGAGCGCTCGCTCCGAACAGGCTCCAATCGGTACTGTTTCCGGCAGCTCCGATGATTACGCACGGAATGGCGGCAATGATGCAGATCACTCCGGCAATTATCGACTGCCACATGGCGGCGCTTTCCGATTTTGCCGAAAGAACGCGCTGAAAGTACACCTGCCATGCGATACCTCCGAAAATTAAGAGGAGCGCATTATCCCACCAGTTCCAAAACAGGTTTCCCCAATCCGGGTTTTTCCAGCCGTCCAACGGCGGAAGCAGATTGGCGCTGCTGCCGAAATCGTGCCTGTAATTTGCCCATACGCTATCGAGAGCACCGACATTCGACAATACAAATGGGACGACTAAAAACAGCCCGAGCAAAATGACAATCATTTGAAAGACATCTGTGAAAGCAACTGCCCACATGCCTCCGGCCACCGTATAAGCGATGGCGATCATCGCCGAAAGAATAATCGACGTTTGGAAATCGATATTCAGAATCATTCCGAAAGTCGTGCCCAATGCCGTTAAGATCGCGGCGCTCCAAAACAATTCTCCTAACAGCGCCGGTATATATAAAACGCCGGCCATCCGCTTACCGAAGCGCTGTTCGAGAGGATCGATAATGGTCATAAATTGATGACGGCGCATTTTTCTGGCGAAGAAAATACCGCCGATAATCAGGCTCAATGCGTAGCCCCAAGGCGCTTGGGCCCAGATGAGGCCGTCGCTGTAAGTCGATTCGGCCGTTCCGTTAATATATCCGCCGCCGACCCATGTTGCGGCCATCGTCACCATTCCGACGAAAAACGGCATGCTCCTTTTTGCCACGATCATATCGGAAAAAGAATTTGATTTCTTTGCTGCGTAAAAAGCGCCTAAATAATAGGTGAAAGCAAAGAATATCATCATGGAGATAAAGCCGCCCCAATGAATGTCCGCATTCGAAATGCCGATATACGCGAGTATGCCTCCCGCAAACAGCGCAAAAATACCTAATTTGATCCAGTTTTTTTTCTTCTCAGCATAATTCATGTATGCACATCGCCTCCGAAAATATTTTTTTGAATTTTCTTGAAATTAAAATATGAAAAAAGGTTTTGCCCCACTCTGGGAAGTATGCAAATTGCTGACTTCAGAGCGGATAAAACCTTTTTATTTCTTGTTATCAATCGGTATAAACTCAAAAATCTCTCCGGATTGGACAGATTTAGCGAGTCTCAGCAGCCAGTCATAATACGGTTTTGAATGTTCAAGCTGGTCATAAAGAGTTCTCGCTTCCTCTTTTATGCTTTCGTCAAGCCCTTCGCTTTCGATGATGTCCTCCAATGCTTTTTGAGCGTCTTGAATAGCCATGAGATTCACTTTGACTTCCCTTTCCCATTTTTTAGGGAAAAAGCTTGTGAAAAATTTGAAGAAATCCTTTTCAGCAACAAAGCTGTGTTTTCTTCTTCCTCTGTGGAATGTCTTTTTGACGACGTTTAAGTCTTGGAGCTTTTTTACGCTTGTGCTCATGCTGGGCTTGCTCATTTGCAGTTCTTCCCGCATTTCGTCCAGCGTCATTTCATCCGAAAGGTACATCGTTCCGTACAAAATGCCCGCACTCCGGGTAATGCCGTACAGATCCATTGTTTCTGCGATTGAATCAATGACAAGATCTTTTGCCTGTGCGATCGTTTCTTTTGCTGAAACATCACGGGGATTGTCCATAACTTGCCTCCTTTCACAGGAGCGGAACATCGGCATTGCAGATTCAATGCCCCCCGAAAAATCGGGGATTGTTCTAAAATCCGCGTTAAGTTTGTTAAGTTATTTCTGTATGTTCTTTATCTTAACGAAAGAAATTGAAATGTCAAAATCAAAAATTTTTTTCAAACGGTCTCAGCCCATGTGAGCTCTGCATTCACATAAAATTCAAAAAAAATAATCAGCCTGATTTGCTTTGACACAAAAAATGGCGCATGATAAATTCAAAGTGTTCAAAACATTAAATTTTTATTTAACAAACTTTGCGTAATGAGGAGGCTGCTTTTATGAGTCAAACACTTTTCATTGACGGAAAGTGGGTGGGCGCCAAAAAAGGCGAGACTCGCCAAATTATCAATCCTTACAATCAAGAGCATATTGAAACCGTCAGTGAAGGAGACAGAGAAGACGCTGTTAGGGCGATTGCTGCAGCGCGCCGCGCATTTGACGACGGCGAGTGGGCGAATACGCCGGGTCTTGAACGAGGCAACATCGTATTAAAGATCGCCGAACTGATCAGACGCGACCACGAAGAGCTGGCAGAACTTGAATCGCTTGATACCGGCAAGACGATTGAAGAAAGCAGAGCCGATATGGATGATATTGCAAACGTATTTCAATATTATGCAGGGCTTGCGGATAAAGACGGCGGAGAAGTCATTTCTTCACCGATCCCCGATTCTAAAAGCAAAATTGTCAGGGAGCCGGTCGGTGTCTGCGGGCAGATCACACCGTGGAACTATCCGCTCCTGCAGGCAAGCTGGAAAATCGCTCCGGCTTTGGCGGCGGGCAACACGATCGTTGTCAAACCAAGTGAAATCACACCGCTGACAACCATTAAGATCTTCAAGCTGATGGAAGAAGCCGGTGTGCCTGAAGGGGTGGCCAACCTTGTTCTCGGCCCCGGGGCGACTGTCGGCGATGAACTTGCCAGAAATAAAGACGCCGACTTAATTTCCTTCACCGGGGGAATTGAAACCGGAAAGAAAATCATGCAGGCTGCAAGTACGAATGTGAAAAAAATTGCGCTTGAGCTTGGCGGGAAAAATCCGAATATTGTGTTTAAAGACGCAGATTTTGACGTAGCGGTTGACCAGGCGCTGAATGCGGTATTTTTCCACGCAGGACAGGTTTGCTCTGCGGGCGCTCGTCTTCTCGTTGAAGAGTCCATTCATGATGAGTTTGTCGCAGAGCTTGTCAAGCGTGCGAAAAAAATCAAGCTTGGCAACGGATTTCACGAGGAGACACAGAGCGGTCCGCTTATTTCAGCTGAACACCGCAGCAAAGTTGAAAAATATGTGGAAATCGGCTTGCAAGAAGGCGCCAAGCTGGAAACAGGCGGAAAACGTCCGGAGGACCCTGAACTTGCAAATGGCTTCTTCTATCTGCCGACAATCTTCTCGAGCTGTACATCAGATATGAGAATCGTTAAGGAAGAAGTATTCGGTCCTGTATTAACAGTTGAAACATTTAAAACAGAAGAAGAGGTTGTCTCACTTGCGAACGATACGATTTACGGCCTTGCCGGCGCCGTTTGGTCAAAAGACATCGAAAAAGCGGAGCGCGTCGCTTCCAAACTGCGCATGGGAACCGTCTGGATCAATGACTTCCACCCTTATTTCGCACAAGCGCCTTGGGGAGGTTACAAGCAGTCAGGCATCGGCCGCGAGCTTGGCCGCATGGGCCTTGAAGAATACACAGAAGTGAAGCATGTCTACCGCAATACGAAACCGGCGGCTGTCAATTGGTTTAAAGCATAAGAAGGAGGAGACTATTCATGACTTTAAATATGAAAGTAGAAGCGATGAACAAATTCCACACGTTTGAAATCCCTACCGTCATTAAGCATGGAATCGGAGCCGTTAAACATGTGGGGGAAGAAGTGAAAAAGCTTGGCGTTTCAAAAGCGCTGCTTGTCACAGACCCTGGCATCTACAAAGCCGGTGTAACAAACCCGGTCGTTGTATCCCTTCAGGAAGCAGGCGTAGAAGTTGCCGTCTTTAATAAAGTCGAGCCGAATCCGCCTGTCCGTCTTGTCGCTGAAGGTTCCAAACTGTATGCTGAAGAAAACTGCGACGGCCTTGTCGCGGTCGGCGGCGGAAGCTCAATGGATACGGCGAAAGCGATCGGAGTTGAAGCCACTCATGAAGGCTCAGTCCTTGACTATGAAGCGGCAGAAGGAAAAAAGCCGCTTGAAAACCGGATTCCTCCGCTTACAACGATCCCGACGACTGCCGGAACCGGCTCAGAAGTTACACAATGGGCGGTTATCACAGATGAAGAGCGCGAATTTAAATTCAATACGGGCGGCCCGCTGATTGCTGCTCATTTGACAATTATCGATCCTGAATTGCATGTATCAATGCCTCCGCACGTAACAGCGATGACCGGCGTTGACGCTTTGGCTCATGCCATCGAGTGCTATACGATGAAATTTGCCCAGCCGATTACTGACGCGGTGGCCCTTCTTGCGATCGAATACGGCGCACATTACATCCGCAGAGCGTTTGCCGATGGAGAAGATCTTGAAGCGAGATACGGCATGGCGCAGGCGGCCATGCTTGCAGGCCTTTCTTACGGAAGCGAATCCGCAGGCGCTGCTCACGCGATGAGCCAGACGCTCGGAGGGATCATCCCTGTCGCGCACGGCCAATGTGTGGCGGCGATGATGGGCCCTGTAATGGAATACAACTGGAAAGGCTACCCTGAAAAATTTGCCCGCATTGCAAAAGCGTTCGGAATTGACACAAGCGGCATGTCTGCAGTTGAAGCGGCTAAAGCTGCGGTGAACTGGATGTATCAGCTTGTGGAAGACTTAGAGATTCCTAGTCTTGAAGAGCAAGGCGTATCACCTGACATGATCGACCGCCTTTCAAAAGAAGCGATGAAAGATCCGCAAACGGTCGGTAACCCTAGAGACCTGAACGAAAAAGCGTACAATTGGATTTACAAACGCTGCTTCAATTTAACCCCGAAAACTGTCTGAAAAAATTGAAAAAGCCCGTTGTGTGCAGCACACAGCGGGCTTTTTCAATTTGAGAAAAAAAGGGAGGCAATGTAAAATAAATCACATCTTGAAAAAAAGGGGATGGGTTGAATGTGGAAGAAGCGCACGGCTGTGGCGGAGCACGTATACATAGCGGACACAGCGTCATTTGTGACAGAGAAACAGGCAAAGATCGTAATCGATTACGGGGGCATACCGGGGGATCTGCATTTTGGACTGACGAAAAAAGCCGGGGCAAGGGAGCCGATGTATAAAAGAGGAACGGAGATTTTCAACAGGAGGCAGATTTCTATCGTCTCGGTAGAAGAGTGCCTTGAAATTGCCGGACGGCTGAACATTCCGGCGGTCCTTCCGGAATGGCTCGGGGCCAATATCGCATTAAGCGGCCTGCCTGATTTAACCTCATTAAGAGAAGGAAGCAGAATCGTTTTTCCAAGCGGCGCCTCTTTGTTGAGCGAGGGCGAGAATGAGCCGTGCATTCAGCCCGGAGAAGTCATTCAGGAGCAGTTTCCCGACAAACCGAAGCTTGCTTCGCGCTTTGTGCGCCATGCGATGGGAAGAAGGGGAATCGTCTGCATCGTTGAACGCCCGGGCCTGATCCATCAAGGCGACCAAGCAGAAGTGTGGGCGTATTCGCCTGCTGCCATGAAAGACGCCAGGTCGTTTGCCTAGGCGGAAGAAAAGCCCTGAGTCTCTAAGAGCCGGGGCTTTCCGCTTATTACAGCAGTTTCTGCTTGACTTCTTTGATCTGTTTAATATGCCTTCTTTCATGATGGCCGATGAAGTCGAGCCACTGACTGACCGTAAGCTCTTCGAAAATCGGATGCGGCAGCACCCTTTGAAAATCTTCATCGTGAAAGGCGGCGATGACTGAAGTTAATTGTGTTCTGACATTGTCGAGCTCAGCTTTGAGGGTTAAAGCATCCGCTGTTTTTCTTTCCGGCTCCGCATATGGAGGCGCCTTTCGTTTGGAGCTTCTGTCTTCCAACTGATGAACCGGTTTATCTTCGATTGATTTAACCGGTGCATGCTTGATTTGTTCCTTCAAGATTTGAAGTGCCATCAGATCGATTTTTTTCAGGTGGTCGATCACTTCTTGAATGCTCCATTCGTCTTCCGCCGGCCTTTTATTCAGCATTTCGTCTGACAGGCCTTGAATCTCGCTCCAAAGTTCTTTTCTCGCTTCATTAAAAATGCTCATCATATCCCCTCCTAGTTTTAACTGTACCATATCGAAGGCTGGTAAAATAACCAAAAAACACTCGATTTTCGCATCGCCATCGGATATGCTTAAGAAAAAATGAAAAGAAGGAAGGATTTCATTTTGAGAACCACATTGTACCCGTATATAGCATTAGTGGTCGGGGTGTTGGCTGTGTCTTCCTCCGCCATCTTCGTCAGGCTGTCAACAGCTGATGCTGGAATCATCGCTTTTTATCGTCTCTTTTTTTCCGCTTTGCTGATCTTTCCTTTTTTCTGGGGAAAAAGAAAAGAAGTCTTGGGTTTTTCGAAAAAAGACTGGCTGTTTTCCGCGGCAGCGGGATTCTTTTTAGCATTTCATTTTATTTTATGGTTTCGCTCGCTTGAATACACGTCTGTGGCGAGCTCGGTTGTTCTTGTTACGCTGCAGCCGATCTTTTCCTTTATCGGTACATATTTTTTATTTAAAGAAAGAGTCTCGTTCGCTGGGATCATCAGTGCGCTTCTCGCGATCGGCGGAAGCGTGTACATCAGCTGGGGGGATTTCAAAGTAAGCGGCCAGGCGCTCTACGGCGATATCCTGGCGCTTTTGGCATGTGCGCTTGTGACGGCATATCTGCTGTTTGGCCAGCATGTCAGAAAACGCCACAGCTTGACCGTTTACACTTTTATTGTATATGGAATCAGCGCCCTCACTTTATGTCTATACTGCCTGTTTTCGGGCGCCGCCTTTTTTTCTTATCCTGCGTCAGATTGGGGTTACTTCTTTCTGCTTGCCGTCATTCCGACTTTGCTCGGCCACTCGCTCTTTAACTGGGTGCTGAAATGGCTGAGCACAAATATGATTTCTGTGGCGATTTTATTTGAACCCGTCGGAGCGGTTGCGCTGGCGTATTGGATTTTAGACGAATCCGTCATGATGACGCAGGTGATCGGCGGAGCGGTCATTTTTTCAGGCATCATCCTGTTCATGGCCTCGCAAAGCATACGTAAAAACAACGTCCCGGCGGTGAAAGGGAAAACGCCCAAGGCGCTTTAAAGTCCGCGCTTTATCCAGTCAAAATATCTTCGCTTGAATAGCGGATGTTTTCCTTTTCAGGTCTGGCCAGGGAAAACGCCAATGTGAGCGGCCCGAGTTTTCCGAGAAACATAATGAAAACAATCAGCATCTTCCCGATAGGGGACAGGTCGGCCGTAATCCCCATTGACAGGCCGACCGTGCCGAAAGCTGAAACGACTTCAAACAAAATCGCCAAAAACGGTATAGGTTCTGTCATATTTAAAATAAAGATGGCCGTTAAAATCAACAGCACGCTGATTGTTGAAATAGCGAGCGACCGGAGGATCAATTGGTCTTTCAGCGTTTTTTTGGCTATTGAAATATGTTTTTTGCCCTTTAAAAAAGTGATAACCGACAGAAGAATGACAAGAAACGTCGTCAGCTTGATTCCTCCGCCGGTCGATGCGCTCCCCGCTCCGACAAACATAAGAAGGAGCAAAAGCGTGATCGTGCTTTCGCGCAGGCTTCCGATGTCTGTCGTGTTAAATCCTGCTGTTCTCGGGGTCACAGCCTGAAAATAGGCGCCCCAAAGTTTTTCAGCTAGCGGAAGCATTCCCAGCGTTTTTTGATTTTGATACTCAAGCAGAAAAATAAGGATCATGGCTGCCAAATTGACGATAAACGTACCGTATATCATCAATTTCGAATGAAGGCTCAACTTTTTAAAGCTCCGCTTATGCCATAAATCGGACAATACAGTAAATCCTATCCCGCCGACGATGAACAAAAAACTGATCACCAGGTTGACGAGCGGATCGCCTTCATACCGCATTAAACTGTCCGGCCATATGGAAAATCCCGCATTGTTAAAGGAGGAAACCGCATGGAACAGGCTGTAGTAGATGCCGCGGGCGAGACCGTATTCAGGAATCCATTTGACAGCAAGTATCAGCATGGCCAGCATTTCAATCGCGAAGGAGTAAATAAACAAACTCTTGATCAGTTTAATAATCCCGCCTAAAGAAGTCTGATTAAGCGACTGCTGAATCAACAGCCGTTCTTTCAGGCCGATTTTTTTCCCGAGCATGATAAAAATGAGCACCGCAAAAGACATGATGCCGAGTCCCCCGAGCTGGATGAGAACGAGAATAATAAGCTGACCAAACATCGTATAATCCGTGCCTGTATCAACGACGGCCAGACCGGTAACAGTCATCGCCGAGGTCGATGTAAAAAGCGTATCAATCCAGCCTATAGGCTTGGGCGTTGCTGCCGGCAGCTTCAATAAAAGGGTTCCTAATATGATGAAAAATAAAAACACTAGCACGAGCAGTTGGGACGGGCTTAATTGTATCTGTTTAAACTTCACGGTTAATCGCCCTTTTTTTCAAAGGTCTCAATATCTTTATTTTGCCCGATCACAATCAAAATATCGTTTTCATATATCATGTCATCAGCGCTCGGTGCGATGATGAAATGCCCGTCCCTTTTTATGCCGACGATATTGCAGCCGAAGTTGGCGCGTACGTCGATATCCCCCAGGCTTCTTTTGTCCAGCTTTTTAGTGGCCACAATTTCGACGATGCTGTAGTTTGGCGACAGCTCGACAAAATCGATCATCTTTTCCGACGTGATATGGCTGGCTATCCGCTTGGCCATATCTTTTTCAGGATGAATGATACGATGGACGCCGATTTTATGGAGAACTTTTTGGTGATAGTCATTTTGTGCTTTCGTCCATACTTTGGGGACGCCCATTTCAATCAGCAAAAGCGAGGTCAGAATGCTTGCTTCAATGTCATCGCCAAATGATACAAATGCGTGGTCAATGTTGCGTATCCCGATTTGTTTCAAGGTCTTTTCATCAACGGCGTTGGCGCAAATGGTGTAGGTTGCATAAGTAGAATATTCGTTTACTTTTTCTTCTGATTTGTCGATGCCTAAGACTTCCGCCCCTTTTGCGTGGAAGGCTTTCACAAGGCTGCCGCCGAACTGGCCGAGCCCGAAAACGGCGTAAGATTTCTGCATCCGTATTCACCCTTTTACCTGTTTTTCTTATAGTGTTTACTTTTTTTAAGAAAAACACACTGGGATGTACAAGAATCCGGAAGGTGAAGCCGGAGGGCGCTTTGAGGCGGCTGCGGTGTCAGCTGATCGATCCGCCCGTTTCGCGAATATCTTTTTCGTGCAGGGCGGAGATGACCGCAGCTATTCTAAGTCCTTCGACGATCGTTTCAAGGCTGAGACTCGGCTCGGGTTTATCGATTGTTTGTTCGGGGAGAAACGGAATGTGGATGAACCCTCCGCGGATGTTTGCCGAGGTGCGGTCTATACGGTGCATTAACTGGTAAAAGAGATGGTTGCATACGAAAGTTCCCGCTGAATTGGAGACGGAGGCCGGTATTCCGTTTTTTCTCAACTCTTTCACAATGAGCTTGATCGGAAGCGCGGACCAGTAAGCAGCAGGCCCGTCTGCCGCGATGGGTTCATCGATCGGTTCCCGGTCTTCATTATCCGGAATGCGAGCATCATCGATGTTGATTGCGATGCGTTCCGGCGTAATATGAGCCCTGCCGCCTGCTTGCCCTGCGCAAATGACGACATCGGGTTTGTGCTTTTCGATCGCTTTTTTCAAAACGGCCGCTGAATGATGAAAAACGGTCGGAATCTGCTCCGCTGCGATAGAGACGCCTTCTGCTTCCTCTCCGTTCAGCCGTTTTACAGCTTCCCAGGACGGATTGACTGTTTCTCCCCCAAAGGGGTCAAATCCTGTCAGCAGTACTTTCTTTCCCATATCGATCACTCCTGAATATGAATGTAAAGTGCAAAATACCCATTCAGCAGATGTCTGAATGGGTATTTTGAGGATGTAGTCACCCGCCTGCTCCACGAGAAGCCAAAAGTATCTCATTGCTTTGGGAAGCCGCTTCAGGAGCGTGATTTGCAAACGAAAAGCTGAAAACAGTGCCTAATACAAATACAGCTAACAACACTTTTTTCATCCTATTCTCCTCCTCTTCCGGCAAGTTTACTTGCCTTGTCTGTTTTAATGTAGAAATATATGGCTTCTTCGTATAACTTATTTTCCCTATAGTAATTCGCTACGTCCATCAGCAATTCCTCCAGATCAACCCATGCTTTTTTATCTTCTAATTGGTGAATAAAGTCCTTGATTACTTCCAGTTTATTCTGACAATCGGAATGTAATGTATATAAAGTTTTGAATTTTAATTCGAAAATTTCGCTATTCACTTCTTGAGCTTTTTTAAAGCCTGTGTCGATCCATTTAAAAGCTTGGTCGGGATCGTTGGTTTTGAAAAGAGACCTTGTGTTTTCATATACACATAGAAGGTAAGCATACTTGGCTTTCGTTTCAAAGTCTTTGATTGCAAAAGCTTTATTATAATACTTCAGCGCTTCTTCGTGTTTATCTTCCTTACTCTTCAAAAAGCCCATATTATAGTAGGTATAAGGCAAAAGATATTGGTCGCCGATTTTTTCGGTTTTTTCAATTGCTTCCTTTAACAATACTTCACTTTCGGCAAACTTAAATTGGTCAATATAATTGAGCCCGATCAGCATTTTGCAGTTGATGACCCGCTTGGCATACCCGTCATACCCTTGGAAGATGCCTGAGGCAATGTTGATGTGGTGAATCGACAGCCATGTCGCTTTTAAGTTGTAATACAAAACACCGATTTTATAATGAAATTCGGCTTTTTCAATTTCATTTTGAATGACGCTCAGCCTTTTTTCCGCTATTCTGAAAAAATTAAGCGCTTCTGTATGGTTTTGCTTGTAGTCTTCATAAATCCCTTTGAACAGATAAAAATAATAATTCAGCTTATCGTCCGTACTTTTTGGATCTTTGTCCTTAAAACTGATGGCTTCCAATTTTTCTGTGGAAGATTGGGAGATATCTTCAAGAAGAAGCCTTAAGCGAAAATCCAGCATTTGATAATAGAGAAGAACGTCATGATCTTCTTCCATCTTTTCAATTGCTTTATCTATGTCATCTTTCATTTCGATTGAACCTGAAATGTCTCGTTTTTTCATCAGTATGTACCAGTCGTTCAGCATATTGGCGACTTCTTGAGAAGCCACGGCTTTGGCCATTCTTTTCCCTCCAATCTTTGTGAATTTTTTGTAAATTGAAGTTCTATTAATCATAGCATAAACTGCCGCCGTCTGTGAATAACACGGAAATGCATGTTTGTTGGCGAAAAAATTCATTCCCGAAATTAAATCGTCATTTTCCAAAAAAAGTGCGCGAAAAAAGCGAAAACCGCGCCAAGCGGAATACAGGAGATCATTGCGGTTCCGTTGACCAGCCCGTCAGCCCCGCTTATTTTCAGGGCTTCCCGATAGCCTATTAAAAAGTGGATGATCGATAGGACATAACATAAGAGCATCATATAGTAAGGATTCATTTGTATACCCTCCTCTATTCGCTTTACTATATTACATTCAATAGAGGGAAAGATTATGCCTGTTTAAGTAGGAAAAAGAACAAAATATTATAGACGAAAAGATTTTCAATTACAATACATGTTTTTAAAAATATTTCCACTATAATCAAAATGAAAGATAAATTTAGGGGGTCATACAAAATGAAAAAAAGGCTGATGTCACTATTGGTCTGCATCCTGGTTTTAGTGCCGGCAGCAGGAGCTTTTGCCGCGCCGAAACAGGCCGAGCTTAAAGATTATCTTGAAGAAATAGGAATGACAGAAAAAGAATTGGAAGCCTATTTGCAGGATACATATGATGAGAGTTTAAAAGGTTTTGACTCGGTGGAAGAGTTGAAAGACTTTTTAGGGCAAAGACTGACTAAAAAGCTTTTGGCATCCTATTTGAAAGAATACGGATTGAGCGAAAAAGAAGCGGCTGACCTATTTGTTGAAAATGGCTATATGGAAAGCGGCCAAAACATTCTCGACGTGTTTATGTTTGAATACGAATTGGACGATGCGCTCTACACCGTGACATATGAAGAAGACGATTTTCAGATCGGAAACATGTTTCAAGAATTGGGTGTGGATGATCAGGAGTGGGAAAGACTCGTGAATCACCTCCGAAAAGTGCGCGATAACAATCCGAACCTTGAAAATGACTTGATGGCTCTTGGAGAACGTCTTGAAGCGGTAGCCGATTTCGAGTCTGTATCAGAGCTGTCAGCTCAGGATATCGCTGAAATGCTGTCCATTTTAAACGATCTTCAGAAGACGCTCGAAGTGAAAACGAAATATTATCTTGTTAAAGACGGAAAGAAAAAAGAAGTGTCTTTGACGACGCTTGTCAGTGCTGAAGATCTGAAGGGAGCAAGCCTCCTAGTGGAAGTATACGATCTGCAGGGCAATTTCATTTTGGATGTATTGCTGACGCCTGAAATGATCGGATCTGATTTAATTCATGACACAGGGTCGAAAGTGAAGCAAACCCAAACGGCTGTTAAACACGACGCAAAGAAATCTCATGTGAAAAAGACGGTTAAAGGTGCAAAGCTTCCGAAAACGGCCGGGCATTACGCAGAATGGTCGATCTTTGGCGCCGTTCTGATGTTTGGCGGATTGTTTATGGTCAGAAGGCTTCGAAAAGCGGCTTAACATTTTACTTCCCATTCTAAGTCTGTATAGAATGGGAAGTTTTTATAAGGAGTGAAAGGAAATTAAGGTACATCGAAAAAAGATCATCTGGCTTGCAGCCATTGCGATGGTTGCGTGCGGCGCTTATTTTACAACAACGAATGTGTTCAAGCTGATGCACGGCTACGCTCTATTTTCATTTCAGCAGATGAAAGAAGAGGAAAAGCCTGAAAAACCTCCGATTCAGACGACGAAAAAAGAAAAGACGGCAATTGATCAAACATTTGAAACCGGGGAGAAAATCGGTGATCTTGTTATTCCGAAAATCAATGCAAGGCTTCCGATATATCACGGAACAGATGAAGACGAGCTGCAAAAAGGCGTGGGCCATTTCGCAGGATCCGTTCTGCCTGGAGAAGATGACAACTCGGTTTTATCAGGCCACCGGGATACGGTTTTCCGAAAACTCGGCCGAGTGGGGAAAGGCGATCAGTTAATTGTTGAAGCTTCCTACGGAACTTTTACATACAAAGTGAAAAAGGTCCGAATCGTGGATGCGGATGACCGGACGGTGATAGTTCCAAAGCCGAGAGCGACATTGACGGTTTCCACCTGCTATCCTTTTGACTTTATCGGTTCAGCACCGGAGCGGTATATATTGGTCGCAGATTTGATTAAAACATAAAAAACAGCGGAATCTCAGGCGAATCCGCTGTTTTTTTATGTTATCTCATGTTTGTTCTGTTTTCTAGAAGTCTTGGTGCGGTTAGCAGCAGTATACAAAGGACGATTGTGCAGACAATGAAAGACGGAAGCATATACGTTCCATTATATACCAATGAATAAATCCATACCGGAGTGCCTTTAGGCGCATAGTTTCCAAAAAAGACAGCGCCGCTGATGACATGTGCGAGAAATTTCAGTCCGCTTCCAAGAAGGACGGCCAGCATAACATAGGAAATGATCTTTCCTTTTTGTTTCTCAAATGAAGCATTTCGGATCGATCCGGCAAAAAAGCCGCCGATTCCCGCGGCCGTAGGCGCGATAAAGTAATCAAGAAGAAGCTGCAGAGGATGAACAACGTAAAATCCTCCAGTGACAAATTGAAGCAATCCGGCTAAAAACCCGGTCGCCAGCCCTGCCTTGAGCCCCCATCTAAAGGAGATCAGGAAGATCGGAATCATCATGACGGCGATTGAACCGCCTTGAGGCATTTTTAAAAACATTCCGGACACCATATCAAGTATAAGTGCTATTCCTGTCATAATCGCAATTTCAATCAGCTGTACAAGTTGTTTAGATTGATTCATCATAACCCTCACTTTTGATGAACAAAGGGATACTGGACTTCTTTCCCAATAAAAAAAGCAATGCGGGGAAGGAGTAGGACAGTTTTCCACGCACTGCTTTGGATGCAATTAGAAATGACTTTGCCACATTCCTACGCCAGCATTAACTAACAGGTTCGAAGGGTCAGAACGGTCGTTCACTCTCAGCCCGGAGGCTCCCCTTGTGGTCATCAAGTTATTTAGTTATATTCTACTATACTAAAAAAAGAAACGGACGACAAGCTAATTTTTCGAAAAACTTTTGCTGAAACCCTCCAATATGTAGCAATGCAAACATCTTTTCCTTATAATAGAACTTATTCATACGTACAAGATGCAGTAAAGGGTTGATCTGATGAGTGAACTCACAAAATACAGCATGGTGAAAAATGAAATTAAATCGTGGATATATGAAGGCAAAGTGAAGCCGGGCGAAAAAATCCATTCGGAAAACGAATTGATGAAAATATTTGATGTGAGCAGGCATACGATCCGGCAAGCAATTGGCGACCTTGTTCATGAAGGGCTTTTATACAGAGAGCAAGGCTCAGGGACGTATTGCTCTCACCGCCTGCAGCTTTCTGAAAAAGGAAGGGAAAGAAATAAGATGATTGGGGTCATTACGACTTACCTTTCGGATTACATTTTTCCTTCTATTATAAGAGGAATCGAATCTTCATTGTCGAGTGCAGGTTACACCTTGGTCGTCGCGAGCACGAATAATGACATTGAAAAAGAAAAACAATGTCTTGTAAATATGCTTGACAAAAAAATTGATGGGTTGATTGTGGAGCCGACGAAAACCGGCAGCTTTAATCCGAATTTAAATTACTATCTGACCCTTGAACAGCACCATATACCATATTTGATGATCAACCAATTATATCAGGAGTTAAACCCGCCTCATTTCATTTTGGATGATGAGCACGGCGGTTTTATCGCCACGGAGCATTTGATTAAGCTAGGCCATGAAAAAGTGTTCGGTTTCTTTAAACAGGACGATATGCAGGGCGTCAACCGGATGAAAGGATTTATCCGGGCTTTCAGGGAAAACGGCTTGTCGTTTTATCCGGAGATGGTCGTGACTTACACAACAGAGAACAAAAAAGAAAAAACGATTGCTGAGGCAAGGAAGCGGCTTTCCTCAGCAGACCGCCCGACTGCCATATTCTGCTATAATGATGAGATAGCACTTATAGTGTTGGATGTCGTAAGGGAATTCGGTTTGAAAGTACCGGACGACATATCAATTGTCGGATATGACGACTCACACTTGAGCGAGGCGTCTGAAGTGAAGCTGACATCAGTCACCCATCCGAAAATGCAGATGGGGATTGAGGCGGCAAAATGGATGATTGCCAAAGTTGAGGGACGGAACACGGATAAGCTTGAGCATTCTACCGTCTATAAACCTGAACTTGTTGTCAGACATTCGACCGCCAAGCCGAAAAGGTAGGCTGATCAGCTTTACCCATACAAGCGATTCGAGTATTCGGCTGCTTTCGTTGCCAACAGCACGACAGAGTGAATGTCATGAGACAAAGATAGATCCTTTAAAAAGCTCCGAATTCGGAGCTTTTATTAAATTGAAGGCTGATAGCGGAGAGTTTAAGGGCATTTCCGCAGCTTCGGGAACAATGGTACAGCGTCTCGATTTTTTTGGCCGCTGTACATCTTTTATATAGAAGAAAACAGTAAGTAAGAAGGAATAAGTTGCGTCAATTGTCGGCTGGTCCGGGATGATCGGGAATTTCATTTGATTATTATTTTTTTAAAAAAGCTATTGTGCAAAACGAAAATAGATGTTATATTAGTATCCGCCCTAAAAAGAAGGCTTTATAAATACAACTTCAAAAAAACTTTTAAAAAAAGTTGTTGACATTCACATTGATAGAATGTTATATTAATAAAGTCGCTTCGGACAGGAGCGGAAATGATCTTTGAAAACTAAACAAGGCAAAACGTACCTGTTAATTCATTAAATAAATCGTACATGCGAATGTGCGTAGTCA